>MDTE01089956.1_pt1 | contig 17390 bp, 8 predicted proteins | sample 811231 | NCBI WGS metagenome assembly MDTE01 (sample SAMN05326651, study PRJNA326480) | marine metagenome | isolation source: seawater | place: Indian Ocean: Red Sea | collected 2010
ACGACTCGTACTACAACGACGACGACTCGTACTACAACGACGACGACTCGTACTACAACGACGACGACTCGTTCGACGACGCGCGGCTCGCGGTTCGGACGGCGAACACCCTCGCGTCCCGCGCGGACCCCCTCGCCGTCGCCGCGAGGAACGCCTTCCTCGCCAACGACCGCGTGTACGACAAGTACGCCGGGGTGGCCAACCCGATGACGACGCTCTACCTGCGCCAAGGCGCGCTCGGCGCCGCTTTCGCCGACGCGACGTGGCTTTTTTCCGAGCCCTTCGCCGACAGGCCCACCGCGCTCGACGACTACCTCCGGTGCTCCACCCTCGTGCGTGCGTGCACCCCCGCGGAGGTGCTCAGGCGGTGCACGTACGAGCCCAGGGGGTCGTGGTACAGGGAGCGGTGAGTTTGTTTTAATCTTTGTAAGTGTTATGGGCAATCAGACTGACGTGGTTTTTTGTTCTCATCAGGCGGTCGCGATCCAACGCGCCCCTCGACTGGCCGTACTGCGAGCCCGACCTCGACGAGGTGTACGGGTTTTGCACCGACGAGGAGGTGGCGCACTCCACGTGCGAGCCGCACGAGGCGCGGCGGCGGATGCGGGCGCACGCGGCGTGGGTGGGGGAGGCGGTCGTGCGGAACGATCCGAGACGGTGGGGCCGGGTAACGCGGGACGTTTTCGTCGAGCGAACGTAGATTAACATATACACACACGAAAAACAGAGAAGCTCGCCGTCTCCGTTCGTTCCTATCCGTCTCTTATCCGTCTCTCTCTCACATACGCACAAACGCGCGATCCGTCTCTCATCTCGCGTGGAAAAGCTTGTCGACCCCGCCCGTGGCGTCGCCCGGCACGACCCCGGAGGAGAACGCCGGGCCGAGGCCGACGTCGCGCGGCGGGTGCGCAAAGGATTTTCCGCCGGTTACGCCGCCCCCCGAGCTCGGTCGAAACTCTTTGCCCGAGCTGGACCCGCCCGCGAGGCGTCGGCGGCTCGCGTTGGACACCTGCACGTGCCACATGGAATCAGAGCTCGCGGGGGGTCTGGCGGCCAGCGCGGGGTAGGCGCGGAGCCACTCGCCCTGGTACACCTGCTGCGGGCGGGCGATCTTCGCGTCCGGGTCGGTGAGCGACTCGCGCCAGTGCGCCAGGTACCCGGCGGCTCTCGGCACCGCGAACAGCACGGTGAAAAACTCGGGCGGGAACCCCAGCGCCCTGTACACCAAGCCGCTGTAGAAGTCGACGTTGGGGTAGAGCTTGCGCTGGACGAAGTACTCGTCCTGGCGCGCCGCCTTTTCGAGTTCGACGGCGACGTCGATGAGCGGGTCGCGGCCCACAAGACGAAAAACTTCCTCGGCGACTTCGCGAATGACGTTGGCCCTCGGGTCAAAGTTCTTGTACACCCTGTGCCCGAACCCGAACATCTTCTCCTTCTTGTCCTTGACCCGTTTTAAGAAGGCCGGGATCGCCTCCTTGTTCCCTATGCGCGCGAGCATCTTCAGCACGGCTTCGTTGGCGCCGCCGTGCAGCGGGCCGTAGAGCGCGCCCACCGCGCCGGCCACCGCGGAGTACACGTCCACGCCGCTCGAAGCGAGGTGCCTCGCCGCCGCGGTGGAACAGTTCATCTCGTGCTCCGCGTGGAGTAAGAACATGACATCCAGGGCCTTCGCGAGCCTCGGGTTCGGTCTGTGGTTGGGATCCAACCCCGCGTCGAGCATGTACAGAAAATTCTCGGCGTAGCCCATCGTCTGGTTGGGATGCGCCGGAGTTCGCCCGGTGTTGCGGTGGTACGCGTGCGCCGCGAGCGTGGTCATCTTGCCGATGATCCTGACGATCTGCTTGTCCTGCACGTCGTGGCTGCGATAGATGCCGCCGCCCTGTAACGCCGGGTTTTGCTCCGGGTGAAACGTCGACAACGCGTTGAGTCCGGCGAGGATGACGCCCATGGGATGCGCGTCGTGCGGCAGAGCCTCGATGGCGGCGATGACCGGGACGGGCAGCGCGGAGTGGCGCATGACGGTCTCCTCCCACTCGCGGAGCTGTCGCGCGTCGGGGAGGTCGCCGTACACGAGCGCGAACGCGGACTGCGGGGAGAAACGGGGTTTAGGAGGGAGGAATGCGAGTCAGCGCGGGTTGGTTGTCGCTTGTTCGTCTTTCGTGGCGAGCGAATGTACGGGTGGTTGGGGGTGCGTTCGGCGCGACTGACCTCGAGGTAGGTTGAGCGCTCGGCGAGCTCCTCGATGGGGTACCCGCGGTACCGCAGGATGCCCTTATCGCCGTCGATGTAGGATATCTTGCTCTTGCACGGGGCGGTGTTCATGTACCCCGGGTCGTAGAGCTTGAGCCCGTTGCCGTCGCCGCCAGCCTTGATGGCCTTGAACGCGGTGGCGGAGACGAAGCCGTCGTCGGTGACGGGCACCTCGTAGCGCTTGCCGGTGCGGTTGTCGGTGACGGTAAGGGTCCCGGCGCCGCCGCCGGGGGCGAGCCGGATCTTCTGGTCCGCGCCTGGTGGATGGTCGGGGGGTCGCGCGTGAGAGTCGACTCGGGGGCGGGGGGGGTATGGGGCACTTTCAAGGTTTGCGACCCCGCGGGAAAGAAACGCCCTTTCGCTCGCTTTTTGACGCGGTCTGCTCGGGGCGGGATGTGCGCGGGGTTCTCACCCGCGGCGGTCGGGTTTCTCTCGACCGCTTCCCGTTCATCGCTCGGGTCAGTCGCACCCAGGTGGCGGGTCAGATGACGGACCCTCTCGCACGCCCTCTCTCGGTTCGCCATTGCGTCCGCGATGTCAAATCTAGGTTTCTCCGGCGTCTCGGATGCGACTCCTTTTTGGGTCGAACCGGCGGGGGCGTCGGGTACGCTCGGTCGGTCGTGCGGCGGGTCGGGCTCGGCTTTCGAGCGATCGACGGCGGCGATGAGATGTGCGAGGGCGCGGATGCGAAGGATTCCGGTCCCCACGCGCGGCCTGCTTGTGACGCGGCGCTGAGGGACCCACGTGGGGCGCGTGCTGAGTCACCAAAAGTCGAGTCACATGATCCCATTTGAGATCCTCGAGGGTAACACTTTTTGGCGGGTTCTCGCGAGGCTCGGGGCGCATTGCGGCGCGCCCCGGGGAGACACCATTCCTCGACTCAAGCTCCCTCGACGCACCTTCGCGCGTATCGTCGGTCTTCTCCGAGCTCGTCGAGGCCGTGGTCCCATCGCGCGCCCCGGACGAACGAGACTGAGGGCGGCGCGAAGGTGGTTGTTAGGGCACTTCGTTTTCGTCGGGCTGCCCCTCCTGAAGCGTCGCTAGGTACCCCAACCCCCGCGGCGCCCCCGCTCTGTCCTACTCTCCGAAGGACCGCCGCATCACGGACGCGACGCCTCCGCGTCGCCGTCGGTGAAAGCGCATCGCACGTCCGGGCGTCGGCTTTCCCGCGAGATGAGGGTCCCGCTCGTCGCCGACGGCGTGCGCGCGGTGACCGAGCGGCTGACGGGATCCTCGTCGTCGTCGTCCGCATTGAAAATGAACGCCCCGACGACGGCCAACGCGCGTCCCTCCGCGACTCCGCACGGGCACGACGCCCTCGCCGCCACGAAGCGCGCGCTCGCCCTTCGCGTCCTCTTCGACGCCGACGGACGCGCGGGCTCGCTCCTCGCCCGCGGCCGCGCGCGAACCGCCGAGATCCGAGCAGCCGCGGCGAGACGCGCGGCGGACATGAGACGCGCGCCGCCCTACCGCGCCGCCGGCTACCTCCTCGCCGTCTTCGCCCTGTACCTCATCCATCGCCGTCGCAACCGCGACAGGCGGGCGCTGCTCAGGGAGCACAGGGAGAGGGCCGCGGAGGTCCAGGCGGCGCTCGACCACGCGTCTTCGTACGAGGAATTCATCGGCCTCGCGCACCGCATGGAGGCACTCGAGGAGGAACACGCGGGGAGGCTCAGGGCCCTCGCGCACGGTAAGCCGCCAGCCCCAGCCGCGGGGCCCGGGACGACGAAGGCGGCGAGGACGTCGTCGAGGTCCAATAAGGACGACGATACCGACGACGACGACGACGCCGCGAGCAGCGTGTGGAGCGTGGGTCAAGCCGTGGGCGACGGCACTCGATCTTACGATCGCGAGCTCATCGAGGAGCAGCTCCGGCTGCTTCGCGCGCAGCGCGCGTCCGGTAACGTCGAGGAGATGATGTTCAGCCTCCGCGCGGACATTTTGCGGAACCTCGGAAACATGACGGACATCGGGCGCAAGCTGCACGAGCCGCTGTGGGGGGTGCCGCGGGCGGTGAGAGACTACATCGACGAGACTCGCGCGCAGCTGCGGGCCATTGCGCAGGACAACGACGTGCCCATCCAGGAGAAGCTGGCGTTCCTGCAGGAGACGAGGCACTGCTTCGGGAGGACCGCGCTGCTCCTGTCGGGCGGAGGGACGCTGGGGACGTTCCACGTGGGCGTCGCCAGGGCGCTGCACTCGCGGGGGTTGCTGCCGCGGGTGCTGGCGGGGAGCAGCGTGGGAAGCATCGTCGCCGCGATCATCGCCAGCCGAACCCCCGAGGAGCTGGACGAGTTCTTCAGCGAGAAGCATTTCTGGGATCTCCTCCCGGACATGACCTTCTTCAGCGGCCGGGACTTTTTCTCGTCGATCCAGCACCTGATGCGGACGGGCGCGCTGCACGACATTGACTTTTTCCAGCGCTGCCTCAGGGCGTTGCTCGGAGACCTCACCTTCCAGGAGGCGTACGACAGGAGCGGCGGGCGGATCCTCTGCGTCTGCGTGTGCGCCACGCGAGCCGGGGAGAAACCGCGCCTTCTCAATTACCTCACCTCGCCGCATCTGGTGGTGTGGTCGGCCGTGGCTGCCTCGTGCGCGTTTCCCTCGCTGTTCCCGCCGCAGCCGCTCTTGGCCAAGAGCCGCAACGGAGCGTTCGTGCCTTGGCAGCCCGAGGGTAAGCTCGGCGCCAGGCGTTGGAGGGACGGGAGCCTCGAGAACGACCTGCCGATGCAGGGACTGAGCGAGCTGTTCAACGTGAACTACTTCATCGTCTCGCAGACCAACCCGCACATCGTGCCCATTCTCCGGCTGAAGCGGTGGTTCGCGTCGAAGAACAGGATATTCGCGATGATTGCTCAGTTTCTGGAGTCCGAGTGGCGGCACAGGTGCACGCAGGTCCTCGATCTCGTGCCGTGGGTCGACACCTTCGATTTCGCCAAGCTGTTCGGCCAGCAGTGGGAGGGTAACGTCACCGTCGTGATGGAGTACTCGTGGAAGCAGTTCAAGAACATCGCCACGAACCCGACGCGCGAGTTTCTGTTCGAGACGGCCACGATGGGCGAGCGCGAGATGTGGCCCAAGCTCGCGACGATCGAGAGCAACTGCGGGATCGAGATGCAGCTCGACGAGTGCGTCCGCGCGCTGCGGGAGAAGCTCAGCCAGCGGCAGGGGTACATGAACCTCAAGCAGCGCGGTCGCGTGCCCTCGTGGAACACCATCAACTACTGCGGCCGCGACTCGTACCTCCACATGCCCCAGACCGGCGGCAGCATCGCTTCGACCATCACCGTAAACGACAACGGAAGCGACGCGGGTCTCTTGCATCAAGTGTCGAGCGTCAAGAGCTCCTTCGCCGCGGCAGCCGCCGCGAACATTGCCGGACATTCCGGACACTTGTCTGGACACTCGACCCACGGCGACTCCGCCGGGAGCATGTCGGTGTCGATGTCCCGCGAGAGCAGCGCCGGTTCCCTCTCGGACTTCATGCACGTCGTGGCGGACCAGATGGAGGCGCAGGACAGGGCGGCCACAAACAGGGAGAGCGGCAGCCCGCGGAGGAGCGTGGTGCCGGCGGCGGCGGCTACCATCGACAAGGTGATCATCGGCGGGGCGGCGAGCCTGCTGCCGGAGACGTTCGGCGCGATGGGCGCCAAGCCGACCAAGCACGGCGTGAACGGGTCGCACGGTAGCCAGAGGAGCCTGGGTTCACCCGGGCGGGGGGGGACGCCCCCGCGGAGCCCCTCGCACTCGGGGCGTCGGTGACCGCGGGGCGCTTCGCCGACACAAACATGTATTTTTTCCCGACTCAAAGTCCATGTGATTTTTTCGCCAAATTGCGAATTAGACTGTTTTACACAGATCTGTTTTACGGTAAATAATACGAGCGGTGGAACGCTGTCTCATGCATAAAATCTTGAGAAGACGAGTGGCCCTCAGGCTTCGACGCGACGTATTCCTTTGTAAGCGCGGGGGAGTTTGTCTTGTCCAACACTCAGCAACCTCGCGGCAACGCACCGTTGCTCACAACCTAAGCTCGCCCATCATGTCCGCATGGGGCGCTTCCGGAGCCTGGGCCTCCCAGGTGAGATACGCGCCCCGTCTCGTCGCCTTCGCGCCCTCGACACCGCGGATCCGCCCGGAGTGAAAAAAAGAGGCGCGGAAACGCCGGCCCGCGCCGCCGCCGTCAGCGGTCCCGGAAACCGCGCGTCGGCCCGGCTTCGACGGCGTCTGGCGACATCGCGCCGGGGTTTCCTCGTGTGCACATCACGCGTGATGATGCGCGGCGCCCTCCTCGCGCGTGCGACGCTCGCGTGGCTCGCCGTCGCGCGCTCGAGTCGCCGCCGCCGTTCCTCCCGATCGCATGTAAATCTTTCCCCGCGCTGCAGGAGCTGACTCCCGCGCCCCTTCCTCCCTCAACCCACTTCAGGCCGAGGAGGAAGATACCAAGACCAGCTTCGCCGCCGAGCGCGCCTTCCCCGGCCTCGGCGAGCCCCTCAAGAAGAAGGACGACGACGAGCTCTTCCCCTCCCTCGGCGCCGCCGCGAAGGCGCCCAAGAAGAAGGGCAAGCCCGTCAAGATGTCCCTCTCCGACTTTGCCGCCGAGCCCATCGGCTCCTCCGGCTCCTCCGGCGCCTACCGCGCCCCCGGCCGCGGCGGCGGCGGCGGTGGATGGGGAGACGACGTCGTCCTCCCGACCGGACCCTCCGCCAGGCCCGACGACGAGGACGACGCGCAACGTTCCGGGGGCAGGGGCCCCGGGATGAAGTACGGCGACGAAAAGCTCGGCGGCGCGTTTAAGGATTACGGCGGCGACCGCGGCGGCGGACGCGACCGATACGACGACCGGCGCGACGACAGGCGCGGCGGCGGCTACGACGACAGGCGCGGCGGCTTCGGCGACAGGCGCGGCGGCTTCGGCGACAGGGACAGGAGCAGGTCCCCGCCTCGCCGCGGCGGCTACGGCGATCGCGATCGCGACTTTGACCCGCGCGACGATCGAGACAGATCCCCCCCGCGCTCCCGCGCCGACGAGGACGACAACTGGGGCCGCAGCAAAGCCACGCGCTCGCCTCCACCCCGCGACCGAGGCGGCTACGGCGACCGCAGGCGCGTCAGCCGATCGCGATCCCGCGGTCGCTACGACTCGAGGAGCCGAAGCCCCCGGGGCAGGTCCCCGTCGCCCGAGCGCGACTGGGGCGCCCTTCGTAACCGCCCCGGCCCTCCCCCTCGCAGCCGCAGCCGCTCCCCCGAGCCCGAGCGCGACTGGGGCGCGCTTCGTAACCGCACCGGGCCTCCCCCCCGCAGCCGCAGCCGATCGCCGAAGAAGGAACGCGACTGGGGAGCGCTTCGCAACCGCGCCGGACCGCCGCCCCGAGACGAGCGCGACGAACGAGCGGCGCGCGGCCCGCGGCCCGGTCAACGCGCGGACGAGGCTGGCGACCGCTGGGGCAAGAAGGAACCCCGCGATCTCTCCCCGCGGGGCGACCGCGACGGCGACCGCGGCCGGCCGAGGCTCAACCTCCAGAAGCGTAGCGAGCAGCGCGCGGCGGGCGGTGACGACGCTGTCTCAGGCGGCGGTTCGTCGTCCCTCTTCGGCGGCGCGAGGCCCCGCGAGCTGGCGCTCAAGGAGGCTGGCCGCGACTACCGCAAGGAGGACGCGGCGCTCTCCCGCGGCGGCGTCAGGCGCAGGGAGTCGAACGAGGAGCGAGCGCTCAAGGCTGACATCGCCGCGCTCGCCGAGAGACTCGGCGCCAACCCCGACGACGACGAGCTCAAGAAGGAGATCTCGGACAAGGAGGACGCGCTCGCCAAGCTCGCGCTCGAGCTCGACGATAAGGTGCGATTCGCGCAGCGCGAGGAGAAGGCTCGCGAGGAGCGCGAGGGTAAGGAGAGGCGCGAGCGGAGGGAACCGCGGGGCGACGCGGACAGGGCGGGCAACTGGGGCGAGGGGAAGACCGACCGCCAGAGGAACGGCGGCGGCCGCGGTGGCAAGGCGCCGGGCGAGAACGGCGCCAAGAAGGAAGAGAGGAAGCCCAGGGAGCCCCGCGTGATGAAGGTCGCGGAGGAGACCGGCGTGAAGATTGCCTCGTCGTCCTTCGCGGCGTTGGCTCTGGAGGAGGAGTAAGAGACGGGCGACGACTTCACGTTCGCATCTCTCATCAATGATCATGTCACATTCACGTTCACGTTCGCGCCTCCGCTCGTCACGAGCGCGGCGTATCGCGCGGCCATGCGCGCGCGAGCCCGCTCCTTCGCGTCGACTTTGTTTGCGCCCGCGGCGCGCGCCTTTGTTCGATCCGCCTTTGTTTGTGCCGGCGCCCAAACGGGAAAGACTCCTCGGATGCGCTCGAGTCGCCGGTCGAGACGCGCGAGCTGACGGGCGAGTTCGCCGCGGTACACCTCGGCGTCGCGCGCGAGTTCACGCTCGTGGCTGAGGCGCGCGATGCGTCGCTTGCGAGCGTCGCCGTCGTCCAGGAGAGAGGCGAGCGACGGAACGGGTCGCAGCATGCTCTCCATCTCTGTGATGTGTGGACGCGGACCGTCGCGGTCTTTCGGTCTCGCCGCCGAGGGCGCGGGGTTCGATCATTCGTTCATCGGGTGAAAATAACTCAAGAAGGACGGTTCGACCCGTCGACCGTGAAGTGCACAGGGGACCAGTCAGGAAAAACCGCGGAATTCGGAACCCGGTGGAGGTCAGAAGTCCGCTTATCTGTCAATTTTTCAGGCTGAGCTCGGGGGGAACGTCAAAGAGGCACCCGGCCGAGCGAACCAAACGACGCTCGCACCGCAGCGGCGGCAGTCACACGCCGTTCCGTCTCGACGCGAGCGCGACAGAGACTCGGAGCGGGTCTCATCTTCCGAGAACCCGCGCAGTCGGGAGAGCATCGGGCGCGGAGGGCGGGTCCCGGTCCGCATCTTGAAAAGAGGGGGCGCGCTCGTGGCACGCGAAAGGGGTGACATTTCGTTCGGTCTTTAGAGGGAGGATGTTCAAGAAACTGTTCGGAAGCAAGGGTTCCGGCGGCGGGGGCGGCGGGGGTCCCGCTGCCGGCGGCGGGGGCTTCGGCGCGCCGAAGACGAGCCCCCTGAGCGCGGTCGAGAAGTTGAAGGACGTGCGTGCCCCTGCTCGCTGCTCCCCCAAGAACAAAAAATCTTCCCGCGAATCTCGCCTTCATCCGCTGACCCTCCCCGCCCATCCCATCTCGCAGACGCTGGCCATGCTCGAGAAGCGCGAGGCGCTGCTGCATAAGAAGATGGCGGCCGAGCTCGAGAAGGCGAAGGACTTCAACCGCGCCAAGAACAAGCGCGCCGCGCTGCAGTGCCTCAAGAAGAAGAAGCTCTACGAGCAGCAGATTGAGCAGCTCCAGAACCAGCAGCTCAAGCTCGAGGAGCAGGTCATCACGCTGGAGGGCAGCAAGACGACCGCGGAGACGTTCACCGCGCTCAAGTCCGGCGCCGGCGCCATGAAGCAGATCCACAAGGAGACCAACATCGACGAGGTCGACAAGGTGCGCTCGGATCTCATCGCCGGACGAATCCAGCCAAAGATCCAGACGACGACGTTCCCCGCTAACCGTACCCTAAACCCGCCGATCGACAGGTCATGGACGACATCAACGAGCAGACGGAGAAGATGCGCCAGGTGCAGGATGCGCTGGGCCAGCCCGTGGGGTACGCCGCGGACCTCGACGAGGACGAACTGGAGGAGGAGCTCGCCGCGCTCGAGGCGGAGGATCTCGAGGATGAGCTGGATTTCGAGGCTGAGCTCGCGGCGCCCGCGCCCAAGGTTGCCGCGCGGCCGCAGCCGGCGACGGCGGCGAGCGCCCCGGCGATGCCGTCCGCGCCGGTGGGACGCGCGCCCGCGCCCAAGCTGCCGTCGGTTCCCGGGAAGAGCTCCGAGGATGAGGAGTTGGAGGCGCTCCAGCGGGAGATGGAGCTCCTCGGGGCTTGACGCGGCTTTTCGCGAGTGGGGAGGGTCCGTTCGAGGTGTTACGAGTTGTAAACGAGTGCGGTGTCGACCCGACGTAAGTGCATCGCGCTGTTTGATGACTTCTTCGATGGCATCGGAAAAGAAATGCTTCGTCGCCTAATTCGTCTGTGTGTGTCTAGATGGTCTCGGCGGGCAATCCCGTCCGCGCTCTCGCCGTCGAGTCGAACCCTCCCTCCCGTCAGTTGTACCTGTAAACCCTGCGCGACCGCCTCGTGGCGAACGGCGACTCCGGCACCGTGAGCTCTGCCTCCGGCACCGGCGCAACCCCCACGGTCGCCAGCTCCGCGTAGTCCGGGACGTCGCGCGCCTTGAACACCATGCTCCGTCGCATCCTCCGACGCTCTCGCTCGTCGTTTGCCACCCTCTCGCGCTCCTCCTCCGCCCTGGCGCGCTCCTGCTCGGCTATCCTGCGAGCGTTGGCGTCATCGAACCGAGCCCTGCTCTCCGCGCGCGAGTCGCCGGGTAGCTTGAGGTCCATCGGCACGGTCGGCGCCGCGTCGGACGGGTTAACCTCGAACATCGGGTTGAACGTCGAGAAGGGAAGCGGCCGAGCCTTAAACTCGGCTCTCGCCCTCGCCGCTGCCTCCTCCTCCTCGCGGCGCTGCGCCTCGCGCTTGCGCTCGTACTCGTGCAGCGCCTCGCCCTTGAGGTTGAACGGCTGGAACTGCGTCACCTTGATCTCGTTCGGCACGAAGCACTGCGAGGATCGGCGGCGGGTGGTGGCGGGAACCGGCTTGGCCACCACCCGCCGTTTCAAAGCCGCAGCCTCCTCCTCCTCAGCCTCGCGACGTTCCAGCACCTTTCGCGCGTACGCCCCGCGCTTGTCCGTGGTGAGGTTGAACCCCAAGGGTTGGGTCAGCGGCCTGGCGGACCAGTCCGCGCTCTCGGGCTCTTGGGCGACGCGAGACGCGCCCCCGCCGACGACGCCGCGAGCACCCGCGGCGGGCGCGGGCGCCTTGAGCAACGCGCGCCTGCTCGTCTTGAGCCTCGGGGACTCGGGCGCGGTGGGTGGCATGAACCCGCCGTGGCCGTACGTCTCCATCTCCCTCCTTCGCTTCGCCTCGCGCGCGGCTCGCTCCTCTTCATCCGCCGCCGCCTCCGCGCCGCGCTTGCGACCCAGCTGCTTGTCCCAACCGCCCTTCCTCGCCCCCCCCTCCTTGGCTCGACGCGTCGCGACGCGTCTCTGCTCAGCCGCAGCCTTGGCGCGCTCCGCCGCGTCGCCCGCGCCCTCGAGCACCGCCCGACGCACGGGCCTCGCCCTGAACTTGGGAGCGGCCGCTATCGCCTCGAGCTCGAGTTCCTCCGTCGTCTTCGATCGCGTTCGCACCGCGTTCGACTTGCTCAGCGCCGGCGACCTCGGCTTGGTCGGCGCCCTGTTGTGGAAGCTCTCGCTCTCCCGAGTCCTGCTGAACGTCCGCGCGACGGAGGACCTGGACGGGGAGTTCTCGTCGCGCGCGTGGCCGTGCGATGCTTCCTGAACGACCGCGCGCGTGGCCATGCGATGCGTCCTGGCGAACGAGGGCGTCGTGGGCTTCGTGGACGGCGGCTTCGCGGCGGCGCGACGGGGGGGCCCGCCCCTCGCCGCCGCGCGCCTCGCGGCGACGCGCATGCGCTCCTTCTCCTCCGCCGCCGCCGCTCGCGACTTCTCCAACGCGAGCTCCTCCGTCGTCTTCTGCGCCGCGCGCGCCCGCTTGGGCGGCCGCGAGAGGTTGGGCGAGATCGGGACGGTGAGCTTGGCGTTGTTCGCCCCGAATTTGCCGCGCGCACCCGCGGAGGATCGCGACGCGTGGGTACGAGGCGGCGCGGGAGCCTCGCGCTCGCGCTTGGCGCCCGCGATCGCGGCGGCGCGCGCGGCCATCGCGCGGGTCGTCCTCGTCGCGACCGCGGGGGGAACGCGAGGAACCGCGCGGGCGGCGGGCTTCTCTGCGACGGGGTCGACGGAAGCCCCGACCCGGCGGGGCCTCGCGGGCGACATCGCCCTCCTCTCGCCGGTCGCCTCCTCCCGGTGAAGCGTCACGGCCTCGGCCTCGACGGCCTGGACCTGGACCCGCTGCTCGGACACGAGCACGCGCACGGCGCCGCCGCCGGTGAGGCCCTTACGACGCCTCGGCTTGGAGACTGGCTCGGGCTCCTTGGAGACGGGCTCGGGCTTCTTGGAAGCGGGCTCGGGCTCCTTGGAGACGGGCTCGGGGTCCACCGGCTCGGGCGCGGGGGTCGGCGCGAACCTGCTGGGCGTCTTGCTCGCCGCGGTTCCCGCGACTGGACCGCGCCCCGGCGTCTTGGCCGCGACGAACCCCGTCGAATGCGCCGCCGCTCGCGCCGCCGTCAACCGCGGGGATCGCCTCGTCGGCGCCGCCGCCGCCGCCGCCGCCGCCGCCGCCCGCGACGCGTCGTCGTCCATCGCGACCGCGGCCTCCTCGATGCGCTCGCGCGCGGAGGCGGCGGCGGCGAGCCTGGGCGACGTCCTCGGCGACGAAACCGGCGAGATGAGCGCGATCGCCGTCGACACGGGAGCCGCCTGCGCTATCGCCTCCGGCTCCGGCTCCGTGACCGCCGCGACGGGCGAGTCGACGTCCATCGCGGTCGGTTCCGGCGTCGCCTTCTTCACCGTCGACGTCCTCGCCGATCGTCGCGCGCGTTGGGACGAACCCTTCGACGCGGTCGACTCCTTCGCGGCAGTCGCGGACGACTCCGGATGAGACTCCGGATGCGCGGCTCCGTTCGCGGGCGTCGCCGCGGCCGGGGTCTTGGACTTCGCGACGGACTTCGACGCGGTCCCCGGCGTCTCCCCCGCGGTGGCGTACTCCGCGCTGTCCTCGTCCGTCGCGCCGTCGTCGACGACGGGCGGCTCGGTCGGGAACGGCGCGCCCCCTGCGCGGCTCGCGGCCATGGCTGACCTGCCCGTCGCGGGGGTCTTCGCCTTTCGGCTCGAGGATCCCGGCATCGCGCCGTTATCGGAGCGAGGGGTGAGCGCGCGGGTCGCGGAGGTGGCGCCCGGCGTTCGCGCCGCCTTCGCCGCGGATTTGACCGCCGACGGAGGGTTCTCCTTGGCCTGCTCCGCGGTGACTTCCGCCGCAGCCTGCTTCGCCGCGGCGTTGGTCTGCGCCTTGTCCAGGAGCGCGACCGGGGTCTTGAGGCCCGCGGTCTGCGCGCTGTCGAACCAGGCATCTGGCTGCGCATCTGCGGCGTCGCCCACCTCGAAATCGTAGTAGTGGGGAGCGCAGAACTCCCACCTGCGGGACAGGGGGCGTGAGGGGGGGTAGCGGTCAGATTTCAGATTCGCGGCTCGTGACACGGAGTCGGGGCCGTCGTGCGGGCGCGCGCGTCGCGCCCGCGGGTGTATCGAAGCGCGCGGGACACGCCACGGGCGATGGATAGTAAGATCGTGGAATCGTACCTCTCCTCCATCTCGAAGGCCATGGTCGTCGCCCGACGGGCCGCGCCGTCCTCTGTGCGCCTCGCGTCAACGACCAAAAGTTTTCTTCCAACGGGGGGGGACACAATCAGTTGGTGACACAAGTTTAAATCTGGGTCATTAACTCAAGGAACGTTGCTCATACAATTTCCGAGCGTTATAAATTTCAGATCGCGACTGGTATCAGTCAGTGATGGAGTTTTCGAGGAGGAGACAGAGCTTTGGTTTGAGAGGGAGACGGCGTTCGCCGCCAACCCTCGTACGAATTTCTATCGGTATTAAAACATGAAAGTCAAGTTGTAATACGTGCTAATGAATTCATGCGTGCTGCGATGCTACTGCTGCGTTTTGGTGCGGGGACGCCGCGCCACAAGATGCCATCTTGAGCCGACCGATTAGTCGACCTCCTCGATCTTGGGGCCGGGGCCGGCGCCGGGGCCCTCGGCGCCGGCACCGGCACCGCCGAAGTCGGCGCCGGGAGGGGGCGCACCGCCGGCACCCTGGTACATCTTGGAGATGATGGGGTTGCACACGCCCTCGAGCTCCTTGAGCTTGTCCTCAAACTCGTCGATCTCCGCGGTCTGGTTGCCGTCGAGCCAGTTGATGGCCTCCTCGACAGCGGCGGTGATCTTGGCCTTGTCGTCGGGGTCGAGCTTGCCTCCGACGTTCTCGTCGTTCATGGTGTTCTTCATGTTGTAGGCGTAGTTCTCGAGCCCGTTCTTGGCCTCGACCTTCTTCTTGTGCTCCTCGTCCTCAGCCTTGTACTTCTCAGCCTCCTGGACCATGCGCTCAATCTCCTCCTTGGTGAGGCGGCCCTTGTCGTTGGTGATGGTGATCTTGTTCTTCTGGCCGGTGGACTTGTCCTCGGCGGAGACGTTGAGGATACCGTTGGCGTCAATGTCGAAGCACACGTTGATCTGGGGCACGCCGCGGGGCGCGGGGGGGATGCCGGAGAGCTCGAACTTGCCGAGGAGGTTGTTGTCCTTGGTCCTGGAGCGCTCGCCCTCGAAGACCTGGATGAGCACACCGGGCTGGTTGTCGGAGTAAGTGGAGAAGACCTGCTCCTTCTTGGTGGGGATGGTGGTGTTGCGGGGGATGAGCACAGTCATCACGCCGCCGACGGTCTCGAGACCCATGGACAGGGGGGAGACGTCGAGGAGGAGGAGATCCTGAACCTTCTCGTTGCCCTCGCCGGAGAGGATGGCAGCCTGGACGGCGGCACCGTAGGCGACAGCCTCGTCGGGGTTGATGGACTTGCAGAGCTCCTTGCCGTTGAAGAAGTCGGAGAGAAGGGTCTGCACCTTGGGGATACGGGTGGAACCACCGACGAGGACAATCTCGTGGACGGCGGACTTGTCAATCTTGGAGTCGCGGAGGCACTTCTCGACGGGCTCCATGCACTTGCGGAAGAGGTCCATGTTGAGCTCCTCGAACCTGGCGCGGGTGATGGAGGTGTAGAAGTCGACACCCTCGAAGAGGGAATCGATCTCGATGGAGGTCTGCGCGGTGGAGGAGAGGGTGCGCTTGGCGCGCTCGCAGGAGGTGCGGAGGCGGCGGAGGGCGCGGGCGTTGCCGGTGATGTCCTTCTTGTGCTTGCGCTTGAACTCCTGGACGAAGTGGTTCATGAGGCGCTGGTCGAAGTCCTCGCCTCCAAGGTGGGTGTCACCCGCGGTGGCCTTCACCTCGAAAATGCCCTCCTCAATGGTGAGGAGGGACACGTCGAAGGTGCCGCCGCCGAGGTCGAAGATGAGCACGTTGCGCTCCGCGCCGCCGTTCATGTCCTTCTTGTCGAGACCGTACGCGATCGCCGCCGCGGTGGGCTCGTTGATGATGCGCATGCAGTTGATGCCCGCGATGACGGCGGCATCCTTGGTCGCCTGGCGCTGGGAGTCGTTGAAGTACGCGGGGACGGTGACGACGGCGTTCTTGATCTCCTTGCCGAGGTACGCCTCGGCAATCTCCTTCATCTTGACGAGGATCATGGAGGAGATCTCCTCGGCGGAGAACTTCTTCTCCTCGCCGTGGAACTCGACCTGGATCATGGGCTTCTCCGCGTCGCCGCACACCACTTTGTAGGACCAGTCCTTGATGTCAGCCTGGATCTGGGGGTCCGAGAACTTGCGGCCTATCATGCGCTTGGCGTCGAACACGGTGTTCTTGGGGTTCATCGCGGTCTGTTGAGTACAGGGAAGGGCGGGTCGTGAAGGTCAGCGACGTGCTCGGAAATTTCGGCGGCGAAGGAAGGGGGAGAGATCTCGGGCTCGGGCGGGAAAAAAAGAAGGCGCCAGTCGCCTCCTTCTTTTTCCCGCTCGCGCCGCGGCGGTCCGAAGACCGCGTCCGCGGGGCGCCCGCGAGGCGCCCGGGCGACGGATGAGGGGCTGGACGCGTGCGTGATAGGGTTTGGTTTCATGCGGGCGCGTCACTCACCTGGTTCTTGGCGGCATCACCGATGAGACGCTCGGAGTCGGTGAAGGCGACGTAGGAAGGGGTGGTGCGGTTGCCCTGGTCGTTGGCGATGATCTCGACGCTGCGGGAGGCAAGGAGGGCGAGATGGAGAGGTCAGCGACGCGTTCGAAAGGGAAAATGGGGTCGATTACGGTTCAAAGGTACACCCTGAGGTGAACTGGGCCGTTCGATGCCCTCGACGCGCGCCGATCGACCCGATCTGGCGCGCTTTCCGAGGCGCCGATCTCGAGGAGGCGGCGGAAAAGCGAAATGGGAGGGAAAAAAGCGGCGAAGGGACGTACCGGTCGTGCTGCCAGACGCCGACGCAGGAGTAGGTGGTGCCGAGGTCGATGCCGATGGCGGGACCGTCAACCTTAGCCATGATGTCTTACTGTGTTGGAGTAAGTGTGTGTGGGTCGCGACGGTGGAGCCGTGCGCGTGTGTTGGAAAGTGATGCAGCCGACACGTCGAAAACGCCAGTTTGCGTTTTTTCAGAGCCGCTGTTTTCGCTTCCACGATGGTCCACGACCTTCTTTTGAACCAGAACGGAAGGCCAAGAGACACGCCCGGGTTGACGAACCGCGAAACCGAGAAATGGACGATGGAAACGACGGGGGGAAGATAGACCAAGGTTCTCGAGTCACGATTTCTGACTATGATTCCTTTGGAACCTGGAATGTGGGGCCCATAACCTTATTCGTATCGCCTCTTCAAAGCCGGGCGCGCGGGCGGGCGGAGAGGCGAGAAGGGCCCCACTCGTTCGCACCGCCGACCACGATGAGGCTGAAGCAGCTGGAGTCGCTCCTCGAGGACGTGGAACCCTTCCGCGAGCCCAACAACGAGCTCGAGCAGTACCCCACGGGCGCGCACCTCGCCGCGTGCGTGCTCGCCGAGGCCCACGCGCGCGGGGACGTGGAGGGGCGCGTCGTCGCGGACCTCGGCGTGGGCGGCGGTGTGCTCGCCATCGCGTCGCTCCTTGCCGGGGCGCGACGGGTCGTGGGCGTGGACGTCGACCCCGGCGCCCTCGAGCTGTGCAGGGACAACTGCGACGCGTTCGAGCCCGCGCTCAGGCCGACGCTCAGGCTCGGGTCCATCCCGGAGGACGTCGCGCGATGGAACGCGGACCCGCGCGCGGTGGCCGCGGCGGACGAGGCGGACGAAGAGGATGAGGAACGCGACGACGCCGGCTCGTCGTCGTCCGAGTCCGAGGACCTCGCCGCCGTGGAGAAGGAGGGACGCGAGGAGGAGGGACGCGATGATCCATCCTCGCTCCCGTCCGGGCGAGACGGAGGA
>MDTE01143419.1_pt1 | contig 17390 bp, 23 predicted proteins | sample 811231 | NCBI WGS metagenome assembly MDTE01 (sample SAMN05326651, study PRJNA326480) | marine metagenome | isolation source: seawater | place: Indian Ocean: Red Sea | collected 2010
AAATAAACTAGAAATTCTTTTATTGAAAAAAATCTTTTTGAAAAAAATCTGTTTTCTTTTTCAATTAATTCAAGACAGGTAAAATAACTATTTCCTGCTTTAAACGCGAGATCATTTTTAGCAAGTCTTAAACCTAGTTTATAACTTACAAAACCAAGGGGATTTAAATAATATTTTTTTTTTTTCTTCCAAAAATAAATTAAGTAGTCAATGGGTCAGGGTTTAAACCTATCTTTTTTTTGTTAGATGCTTTTTTCCCAACTGGTAGAGAGGTTTTTTTATCATTAATGTTATTTCTAGGATGCTTGTCTTGCTTAAGCTTACCTTTCTTTATTAACTCAGTGACATCATCGCCAGATAAAGTTTCAAATTCCAACAAAGCATCAGCAAGATTATGTAGATGCTTAAGGTTTTTCTTAAGTATTTTTCTAGCATGAGATTCAGCATTTTCAATTAATTTTCTTACTTCTTGATCAATTATTTTAGCAGTTTCATCTGACATACTTTTTCTTTGGGTTACAGATCTACCTAAAAATACATCCTCTTCATTATCAGAATACCTTAATGGACCTAACTCATCACTCATACCCCACTCAACAACCATTGCTCTAGCCTTTTGGGTTGCCTGCATAATGTCATTGGATGCACCTGAAGTAATATTATCTTTACCAAATATTAACTCTTCTGCAACTCTGCCACCAAAAATCATAGCTAATTTAGCTTTCATCTCTTTTTTTGTTTCAGAATATCTATCTCGTTCAGGGAGGTTCATAGTTACACCAAGAGCTCTACCCCTAGGAATAATAGTAACCTTATGGAGAGGATCATTTCCAGGAGTAAATATTCCTACGAGAGCGTGACCAGCTTCGTGATAAGCCGTTAACTCTTTTTCCTTGAGGGTCATAACCATAGATCTTCTTTCAGCGCCCATAAGAACTTTATCTTTAGCATCTTCAAACTCTAACATTGTAACAAGCCTTTTATTTCTTCTTGCGGCTAATAAAGCAGCTTCATTAGAGAGGTTTGCAAGGTCAGCACCTGAAAAACCAGGGGTACCTCGTGCAATAACGTTAATATCAACATCTGGAGCTAAAGGAAGTTTTCTTGTATGAACATCTAAAATTTTATTTCTTCCTTGAATATCAGGGTTTGGTACAACAACTTGCCTATCAAATCTACCGGGTCTCAACAAAGCTGGATCTAAAACATCAGGTCTGTTAGTAGCTGCAATTAGGATAACGCCTTCAGTTGCATCAAAACCATCCATTTCAACAAGTAATTGATTAAGTGTTTGTTCTCTTTCGTCGTTTCCTCCACCTAATCCAGCTCCTCTATGCCTCCCAACAGCATCTATTTCATCAATAAATATTATACATGGAGCATTTTTTTTACCCTGATCAAACATATCTCTAACACGGCTTGCACCAACTCCTACAAACATTTCAACAAAATCTGATCCTGATATTGTAAAGAACGGAACATTAGCCTCGCCTGCAATAGCTCTAGCTAGTAAAGTCTTACCTGTTCCAGGGGGACCAACTAACAATGCCCCTTTAGGTATTTTTCCACCTAATCTTTGAAATTTAGAAGGATCTTTTAAAAATTCAACTATTTCCTCAAGTTCAGCTTTTGCTTCATCAATACCGGCAACATCTTTAAATGTTACTTTGTCTTTATTTTGGTTTAACATTTTGGCTCTAGATTTACCAAAACCCATGGCTCTTCCACTTCCAGATTGCATTTGCTTCATAAAGAATATCCATACCCCTATTAATAGAAGCATTGGAAACCAGGAAATTAATATATCAAATAATCCAGGTGAATTATTATCAAGTGGCATAGCGAGAATTTCTACGCTATTTTTTTCGAGTTTATCAATAAGACTTAAATCATTTGGCGAATATGTTGTAAACAAAGAACCATTATTATAAGAACCTTTAATGTTGTTACCTCTAATCTCAACTTTAGAAACATTGCCATCTTTAACATCTTGGAGAAACTGTGAATAAGATATAGGGGATGACTTTGCGGTAGTTTCATTAGCTTTATAAAAATCCAAAATTAAAAAAACTAAGAAACCTATTAGAGCCCATATGGCAATATTTTTTAATGTATTATTCATTAATAGTTATATAATTATACATAAAAAATATCTCAACCTATATTAAAAAAAATTTTTTTTAGATAATTGAATCTTTGGATAAAAATAAAAATCAATTCCATATTTTTTCATCTCATCTTCATCTGAAAGAAAGGGTATAAAAAAAAGATTTCTAATAAATAATACTGGCAATGTTTTTAATATTTCAAAAGGAATATTTTTTTTATTTTTTTTTTTCGTAAAATTTTCTTTTAGTTTTAGCCAGATATTTTCACTAAAAGTAAATAATGACAAGTTATATTTTTTTGAAATCAATCTAAATCTGCTATCCCAAAGAAAAACTGAACCTTTATCTACATTTACTTCTTTTTCTATTCCCTTGTGAGTAAAAGAATATTCTCGATAAAATAACATTTTTTTTTCCTTTATCTTAATAACACAAGAGTGGAGTGTAAATTTATACTTATCATTTAATTTTATTTTTTTTAGTAAAAATTTTATTGATTCTAAGTTTGGACCATATACCTTTCCAGAACACGTTGTTAATATTTTTCTTAACAACTCCATTTTTATTTTATTATTTTGTTTTTTAAACTCAATTTCGTCTAATTCAAACACCCCGTATTTATGAAATTTTAAATTTTTTAAACAAAACGTTACTATTTGTTCTTCCAGAATTAAATTTTTGTTGTTATTTGTATCTATTTGATTAGAGATTGAATTAATTTGATAATTAGTTAATTTTTTTAAAATTTTTCTGTATCTTGATCTTTCAAACAAATCATTCGAATTAGATGGGTCCTGAATCCACGGCAAATTATAAAATCTACATATTTCCAATAAATCTCCTTTTTTAAAGTCAATTAAAGGTCTAATTATTTGCAATGACTCATGCATTCTTTTTGTTGGTATAGATAATAAACCAAAAGAACTATTTTTTCTCGCAATTCTCATTTGATAAGTTTCAATTCTATCGTCATGATGATGTGCAGTCATCAAATGCAAAATCTTTTTTTTTTTACAAATTTCTATAATTCTTCTATATCTTTCTTCTCTTGCTTTATTCATTATGTTGGTTTTGGGTTTTGAACCTAACCAATTGACTACGATGCATTTATTACCAAAGCTTTGAGAAATCTTTTTTACAAACTTTACTTCATTTATAGAATCTCGTCTTAAATTATGATTAAAATGTAAAACGAATATCTCACCTTTTTTTTTTTTAATCCAATCATTCATTAAGGCAAGTAATGCAACACTGTCTGGTCCACCTGAAACGCATATCCCTATGTGAGGGTTTTTTTCAAATACAAAATTATCACATAAATTTTTAAAAAAAAGAATTTGAAATTTTTTTAAAGAATTCATTCTATTCTTTTGGGCAATTTAATTTTTTTCTTTCAGAAGTTGAAATTTCTAATACATTTTTTGGAGCATCTTTATATTTAATTTCTAGTTCATAAAGTACATTACAAGCATCGTCCTTTTTCCCCAAATTTGAGAAAGAAAGACCAAGTTTAAGCATATTATCCGGCCCTTTAATTGAATCAGGATACTTTTTCAATCCTTCTCCAAATTCAATGACTGCTTGACTAAAATCTTTTTGAGCATAAAAGACCTCCCCCAACCAATATTGAATATTTGGCATCAAATCTTCAGGGTTATAATTTTTTAGTTCAAGTAATTCCTTTTTTGCTTCATCAAACTTACTAGCCCAAAGAAGCTTAATTGCATTTTCATATTTTTTTTTAAGCTGTGATTCATTAAGATTAACGTTAGATTCTTCTTGTCGTGGAATTTTTTCTAAATTAACCTTTTCATCAGAGTTCTTTGTTTGTAAAGGTTTTTTTTCTAAATCTGTTTGAGTCAAATTTTTATTTTCTGTTAAATCTTTTATTTTATTTTCAATTTTAATAATCCTTGATTGAAAATCCTTATTAATTAAATCAACTTTTCCTTCTAAAACTTGAATCTTATTTTGGATTTCCTCTAAAATTCCATAATTTAATCTATTTTTTGTTTCTATCTTGTCAAATCTTGACTCATTTCTTGAAATATATCCAGCTGGGAGGTTTTTTTCAATTTCACCTAATTTACCTTTTTGAAGATCAGAAACATTTTTTTCTAATCTTTCTATCCTTTCAATAAATTCTTCATAATCTATTTCTTGACTCGAAATAGGATGAATAAATAATAACGAAAAAATAAAAAAGGTTAATACAAGTTTTCTAACGTACATGTTAAAAAGGGCCAGGAACACTTAAGTTACTAGCCCTCAATAAAATTCATAAGGATACAAAAAAAAAAAAAATTTAGTTTCCAACAATTGTAACAGCTCTTCTATTTTCAGACCATGCTTCAGAAGTATTTCCAGAGGCAGCTGGTCTTTCCTTACCGTAGCTTATTGTTGAGATTCTTCCAATGTCAACACCAAGAGAAGTTAAAAAATCTTTAACAGCGTTAGCGCGCCTTTCACCTAAAGCGAGGTTATATTCACGAGTACCTCTCTCGTCACAATGACCTTCAATTAATATCTGAAAACCTGGTGTTGATTTTAACCAGTTTGCTTGAGTTTCCAGAACATAAGCTGATGCAGAATTAATATTATGCTTATCAGTTTCAAAATAAACACGATCACCAATTTCATTTTGCAAATATGCCTGAAGATTAGCTTGTTTAGAATCACCATATTCATAAGAAGGCGAGTCAGAGGAAGAACCCCCACCTCCTAAAGTTTCACAGCCAGCAATCATTAATATGCTTGCGAATAACGCTATATATTTATTTTTCATTTATTTTACCCTTATAATTAATATTTATAATTTTTACATTCTGGAGAATCATAAGTCAATGCTGTTAAGGTTTTTTTTCAAACCAGCATTGTTTTACGTTTAAACTAATTTCTTACGTTATAAATCTTTACAGTACAAGAACCGCGACAGTCAACACTATCGTGAGTTGGGATCTCTTTAAAAGAATCATCAACTAATAAAGTATCTGCCCCGCCGATTTTATCCGTTAGCCCGCATCCGGAAACAATAAAGGCTGCAAATAATAATGCAATTAATTTTAATTTCATAAATAACTCACCCTTGGAAGTTTAACTTTAACCATTTTTACATTCTGATTTACCATAAGTCAATGCTAGGTTGTTTTTTTTTGAATTTATTTTATTAATTTAAGGTAATAAACCAGACCATGCTGGATCTGAACCATCAGATGGAGTAATTAATTCTCTCAAATTGACTCCAGTTAAATCTATTAACTTAATTTTTGGTGAACTTATCTTCCCGCCTCTTTTTTTAGATTGGCTATAAAATGCTAAAACTCTTCCGTTTGGTGACCAAGTAGGGCCCTCAACAAGATATGATTTATAAACAACTCTCTCACCTTTTCCATCTGTATACATAACACCAATATAAAATTCTCCACCAGTAAGTTTTGTAAATGCAATTAAATCTCCTCTCGGTGACCAAACAGGAGTTGCATATTTACCTTTTCCAAAACTTATTCTTTTTATTTTCTTAGATTTAAGATCCATAATATATATTTTTTGACTTCCACTTCTGTCAGATTCAAAAGTAATATATTTTCCATCTGGAGAATAAGAAGGAGCAGTATCTATGCCTTCGTAAAAAGTAAGTTGGGTCATTTTTAAATTTGATAAATTCATTTCATATATGTCTGTATTTCCATCTCTGGCAAGGCTCATTACCAGTTTCTTTCCATCTGGAGAAAATCTGGGACTAAAAGTCATACCTGGAAAATCTCCTAATACTCTTTGAACACCAGTGTTAAGGTCGAGTAAAAAAATTCTAGGAACCTTGTTATTATATGATAAATATGCAATTTCTTGAGCTGCTGGAGAAAATCTTGGAGTCAAAGCTAAAAATGAACCGTCCGTCAAAAATTTATGATTTTCTCCATCTTGATCGACAATCGCCAACCTTTTTTTTCTATTCATTTTTGAGCCAGATTCAGAAATATATACGATCCTACTGTCAAAATAACCTGACTCACCAGTTATTCTTTGATAAATAATATCAGAAATTACATGAGCAATTCTTCTCCAATTTGAAATTTCAGTTGTTAACTGCTGCGCAACCATTTGTTTTTCAGATAAAACATCCCAAAGCCTAAACTCGATATTTAATTTTTTATTTTTTATTTTAAGTTTTCCATGAACTAATCCTTGAGCAGTTGTTAGTCTCCAGTCTAAAAATGATGGTTTTAAATCAAAATCCAATGTATCTTCAATAAAGAGCTTTTTAGGAAGCATTAAAAAAAGACCAGAACGTGATAGATTGTTCTTAACTACATTATTAATGTCTTTAGATATTTGTTTTTCTTCCTTACTATTATTATTAAACTCAAGTATAGCCATCGGAATTGGCTCAGTATTTCCTTGAGTTATATCAATCCTTAAATCAGCGCTGGAAAAATAAGGAAAAAATAATATAAAAAAAGCTGTAAAAAAAAATTTCATAATTTAATTAAACATAATAGAGGGGTTAAAATCTAAAATCAAAGATTTCCAAACATCATATTTTTTTTTTGGAACCTTTAACTTTTTACAATCGGGATGGTTTACTGCTCTAATTGCACTTTCTGCAGCCGCTCTAAAAAAACTATCTGACAACCTATTATCATTAATAAGTTTTGAATATGTAACGTTTCCTTCTTCATCTAATTTAAGTTCAATTGAAACAACTAGATCTCTGATATTTTTTGCACCCGCAGGAACTATCCAACAATCATAAAATTGTTTCCTTATCATATCTAATTCAGATATAGTCAGTTTTTCTCCAAGGCTTAAATTTTCTACTTCTTTTTCTATCTCCTTAATCTCCTTCTCTTCTGAAATTTTTGGGTTATCCTCTTTTCTCTTTTTATTTTCAGTTTTTACGTTTTCAATTGATTTTAAAATACTTGTCATTCTTTTTTTTTGTTCTTCTTTAGATTCTTTTTTAGTACTATCTTTTTTTTTTTTTACCTTTTTTTTGGATTTTTCTTTTAAAGCAAATTCTGGAGGTGTAGGTTTTGATTTGGGTTTAGGTGGATCAAATAATTCTTTTTGAGTTTTTTTTTTATTTTCTTTTGTTTTAACTTTTTTTTTATTAATTTTATTTACAGTAACATCAGAAACGTCAACAACTTCAAGTGGAATTTCATAAATCTCAAATCTTTTATTTTTTTTAAAAATTTCAGCGCCATAAAAAAAAAAAAACAAAATACCAAAATGCAAAAAAATAGATTGTAAAATTCCTCGTGCCATTAGAGTTTTTATTTAAGCTTTGTAACCAATGCTACCTTCTTAAAACCCGATTTATTCATTAAACTCATTAAATCCATAACTCTTCCATAATCTAGACTTTCATCTCCTTTTAAATATATTTTTAGATCTTTGTTTTTTCCTTTTAAATTACTAAGCTTTTTTATGAGTTGATCCTTTGAAAATTTTTTTTTTTTGAAGATAAATATCACCCTTTGAATCAATCGAAACAGTAACTGGGTCACTTTTTTCGTTTTTTAATATTGATGAACTTTCAGGGAGGTTTATCTTAATTCCTGCAGTTAACAAAGGAGCCGTAACCATAAAAATAATTAGCAAGACTAACATTACATCAACAAAAGGTGTGACGTTAATATCAGACATAGCTTTTTTAACTCTGTATTTTTTTTTCAAAGCTTATTCTCATCTAAAGATTTCTTTAGAAATAATAACAATTATTTCTTCTGAAAATACATCAAGTTTATTATTAATATTTTCAAGCATATTATTAAATTTGTTGAAAAAAAGCACAGCAGGAATTGCTGCGACTAATCCCAGAGCAGTGGCAAATAAAGCTTCTGCGATACCAGGAGCCACTACTGCGAGACTTGTATTTTGTGATATTCCAATAGCTGTAAAACTGTTCATTATGCCCCATACTGTTCCAAACAAACCAATAAACGGTGCAGTTGATCCAACAGAAGCAAGAAAATTAAGTCCGTTTTCTAGATTACTTAACTCCTTATTGACAACTATCTCCATCTCCTTTTTTACATTTTCACAAAAACTTTTTTTTAACTCAAAACTTTTGTTGGACAAACCAGTTTTAATTTTTTCAAAATACACCATTGATGAAAAAAAAACAGCTTCAATTGGATGTGTTGGTTGTGATCCAACACGTTTAGATAGTTTACTTAAAGTTTCGCTCGCATAAAATAATTCTTCAAAATCTTCAGTATCAATTAAGATTCCTTTTAAATGCGTATACTTTGAAAAAATTATTGCCCAAGACCATATAGATGATAATAAAAGAATTAAAATTACAAGCTTTACAACAATATCAGCGTCTAAAAATAAAGATAAAAGTGAAAAATCACTAGCTTCCTCTAAAATAACTTTTTCAACAGTTTCATCCATAATAAACTTGTTATACTACTTCAATCAGTTTAAATCTAGAAATTAAATTTTCAGGCAATTTTATAGGAGAATTTGTTTTAGCATCTATCCAAACAAGTTTAGAATTTATTGAACAAATAATTTTATCATTTCTTAATATATCTTGTTGGAGAATGAAAGAGGCCATCTTGTTACTAATAAAAAAGGTATCTATTTTTAGCATTTCAAATAAAAAAGAAGGCTTTATATATTCCGCATGAATTTCTTTAACTACAAAGAATTTATTTTTTTTATTAATATGATTAATTATTTCTGGAAAAAATTTTATTAAGAATTCACTTCTAGCTCTTTCTGCAAATCTTAAATAAGTAGTATGATAAGCAAACCCTGAAGAATCTGTATCTTCATAAAAAACTTTAAAATTTGTAGAATATAATTTTATCATGAAAAATTATTTTAGATGATTAAAACCTTTTTTTGATAAAATTCTTCCCCTTGAAGTCCTCTGAACCAATCCCCTTTGCATTAGATATGGTTCAATGACATCTTCAATAATATCTCTTTGTTCTAATAAGGCAGCACTCAATGTCTCAATACCGACTGGACCTCCATTATAATTTTCTGAAATACATCTAAGATACCTTCTGTCCATCTGATCAAGACCTTCAAAGTCAATTTTCATTTTTTCTAAAGAATCAATGACTAACTCTAAATCTATTATTTTAACATTTGAAACAATAGAGAAATCAATTATTCTTTTTAATAATCTTATGGCAATTCTAGGTGTACCTCTAGATCTTTTAGCAATTTCGAGAGAAGCATCATCATTAATAAAAACCTTTAATTTCATTGCGTACAAAATAACAATTTCTTTAATATCAATTGGGTCATAAAAGCTTAGTTGGAATTGTATTCCAAATCTATCTCGTAAAGGTCTTGATAAAAGTCCTAATCTTGTTGTTGCACCTATTAACGTAAAACTATCGATTGAAATTTGCATAACTCTCGCTGACGGGCCTGATCCAATAATGTAATCGCATTTAAAATCCTCCATGGCAGGATATAAGGTTTCTTCGATAATTGGAGACAATCTATGAATTTCATCAATGAATAGAATATCTCCCACAGACAAATTGCTTAACAATGTTACTAAATCGCCTTTTTTGGTAAATGCTGGTCCTGAAGTAGAGTGAATATTTACTTTTTTTTCCAGAGAAATTATATTAGCCAAAGTCGTTTTACCTAATCCTGGAGGTCCATATAGAATAATATGATCTAAACTTTTCTTTCTTTTATCTGATGATTTAATAAAGGTTTTTAAATTAGATTTAATTTGTGATTGTCCAATGAATTCGTCAATTGATTTTGGCCTTAAACTAAAATTTTTTTCCTCATTTTTTTCTTTTGGATTTAAATCCGGGTTTTTAGATTCATTCATTTATCTTCCTTGGTTTACTCAAATATTTTAGTGCAATAGGAATAAGGTCTTCTATTTTTTTTTTATCATTTTCACTTATTACTCTGTTAGAAATTTCCTGTGAAATTTTATTTTGATACCCAAGATTTTCTAAACATGAAACCAGATCAAGAAATAAATCATTTTTTTTATTTTGAATTTTATAATTGATACTAGAATCTTTCTTTTTAACTTTTTCTTTTAATTCATTTATAATTCTTAGCGCCAACTTATTTCCAACCCCAGAAATTTCCATAAATTTTTGATGATTTTCTTTTAAAATAGACTCTGTGATCTCTTCGATTCCCATTTTTGACATAATGTTTAAAGCCATTTTGCCGCCAACACCTTGAACTATCAATAAATCAGAAAAAATTTCTCGCTCTTCATTTTCTTCAAAACCGAATAGAAGTCTTGCATCTTCTTTAATAATCTCAAAAATGTGTAAAGATATAAATTCTCCTATTTTATTAATTTTTTTTGTAAGATTTTCTGTAACAAAAATTCTAAAAATGATACCTTGACAGTCAATATCTATAAAATCTTCCGAAAATGACTCAACTTTACCTTTTAATTTTACTATCATAACTAAATCAAAGAGGATATTTTTGAATGTTTTTGCATAGAATCACAAATTGCTACAGCTAAAGCATCCGCAGCATCTTCGCTTGTAATATTTATATTTGGAAAAAGCCTTTTTATCATCTGTATCATTTGATTTTTATCTGCATGTCCATAACCAACTAGGTTTTTTTTTATTGTATTAGGTGAATATTCATTTACAACTAAGTTATTTCTTCCTGCGGTTAAAAAAACAATTCCCCTGGCTTTTCCTAATTTTAGACTGCTTTCTGGGTTTTTATTAGAAAATATTTTTTCTACAGCAACCACTTCAGGTGAATATTTTTCAAAAATAAAAAGGAGTTCATTAAAAATTTTAGTTAATCTTTTTTCTAATCTTTCATTACTTTTTGTGATAATAACTCCATGAGAAATATATTTATCATGAGATCCTAAACTTTCTATGATTGCCCATCCTGTATTTATTAGTCCCGGGTCAACTCCTATAATTTTTTTAGGTTTAATCAATTATTTTTTCCATTAAAGAATCATTAACATTAAAGTTAGAAGAAACATTTTGTACATCATCTATATCTTCTAATTTTTCTAATAATTTGAATAAGTTTTTTGCATCATTTTCATTACCCACTTCCACAAAACTAATTGGACTCCATTCTAAATTTGAAAAATTTGGAAAGGAAAATTTTTTTTCAAGTTTTTCAAGTATCTGATGATAGGTTTGTACAGATGTAATAATTTCATATGACGATTCTAACTCATTTAAATCATTAACATCAATTGATAAACAAAATTCAAAAAAAGAATCAAAGCTTTCAATTTCTTTTGAATATGAAATTACTCCCCTCTTTTCAAAAAAATGCTTTACACATCCACTTATACCTAAATTACCATTAAATTTAGAAAAAGCAGCTCTAACTTCAGAAGCACTTCTATTTCTATTATCTGTTAATGATTCAACTAAGATTGCAACACCACTTGGACCAAAACCCTCATAAACGATTTCCTCAATATTATTTTCATCACTTGAATTATTTTTTTTTATTGCTCTTTCAATATTTTCTTTTGACATATTTGAGGATAAAGCATTATTTACAGCTGTGCGGAGCCTAGGATTAGAATCAGGTTCCGGACCTCCTAATTTTGCTGCTACAGAAATTTCACGAATTAATCTAGAAAAAAGTTTTGCTCTTTTCTTGTCTTGGGCACCTTTTCGATGCATTATATTTTTAAATTTCGAATGCCCTGCCATATCAATGCCTTTTAAATTTTCCTCCGTTTAAAATTTGAGTGTAGCTTACAATCGAATTATCTTTATTAGAAATTTCAACAATAGTTCCAGAAAAGGTTCCTTCACCTTCTGCAGTTTGCAATCTTACCTTTAAGTGTTTATGAGTAAATTTAAGAATTGAATTTTCTTTTTTCATTCCAATAACAGAGTTATAATCACCGCACATACCTATATCTGTCTGATAAAAACTTCCTTTTTCCAGAATTTGTAAATCAGCTGTAGGAACATGAGTATGAGTTCCAAAAGTAGCTGTTACCTGTCCATCAAAGAAATGTGCTAGAGCCATTTTTTCTGAAGTTGACTCCCCATGAACATCTATAAAAATTAATATATCGTTAAATTTTTCTTTTATAATATCAATAATACTTTTTACTGCATTAAATGGATTATCAAATGAATCCATAAATAATCTACAAATTACATTGATAACACATATGTGCTTTCCATTAGCTAGTTGAAAAACACCAAAACCATTGCCTGGACAATTATTAGGAAAATTACAAGGTCTCAAAAGTCTTTTATCTTTGTCTATATATTCAAGAATTTCTTTTTGATCCCAAATATGATTGCCAGAAGTAATAACATCCACTCCACAGTCGTAAAAGTTTTCACAAATTTTTTTTGTAATTCCAAAGCCATTTGCAGAATTCTCTCCATTAAGTATAACAAAATCAATTTGTTCTTTATCTCTTAAAAGCGGTATCTGCTTTTTTATTACATCTCTTCCAGATCGTCCCACCACATCTCCACACATCATAACTTTCATTCAATAATCCTTGTTTGGGTAATAATATAATTCAATTTTTTATCGTATTGCATTGTTGGAACTTTTTCAATTTGCTGCTCATCAAATGCCACACCAATTGTTAAAATATTCTTTTTTTTTTCTAAAAATGAGATTGTTCTATCATAATATCCTCCACCATAACCAATTCTATTTTTCTTTAAATCAAAAGCGATGAGCGGGATCAAAAGCAAAGTTGGTTCAATAAAAATATTATTGTCAGGGACTAAAATATTAAATTTCCCTTCAACTAGCTTTGTTTCATTATAAATCCATTTTTTAAAAAAAAGGTGATGATTAATTTTTTTTATAAATGGCAAACAAATATTTATTTTTTTTTTTCCTAAATAGCTTAAAAAGGGTAATATATCAGCTTCTGAATTAGAGGAAATATATCCAGAAATAGTTTCTTTTTTGTCAAAATTAAAACTTTTAAGCCTCTCAAAAATTTTTTTTTCAAAAATAAATTTATTTTTAATAGCCTTTCTTTTTTTCAATAAATTAAATCTTATGTCTGCTTTATTCATTTTCTTTTGTAAGAATTTGTTCTAAATTATTTAATTCTTTAAAAATCTCTTCAAATTTAAACGACTCATTATTTTGGTATTTTTTCAAATCATTTAATTCACCAGCTAGGATTAAAGATAAAATAAGAAATTTCTTTTGTTGAGTTAAACTAGATGAATTTTCAATAGAGCTTAATTTTTGGTTTATCAAATTTTCAGCCTCTCGAAGAAGCTTTTCCTCTCCATCTTTACACTGCACTTCATAATTAATATTATCAATTTTTAATTTCAAAACCGGCATTCATTATTTCTTAATTTTTTTCCAGGTATACAATTACTTTTTCTATCGTTTTAGAAATTTTCTTTAAAAGAGCTCTCTTTTCATTATCATTTGATTTAAGTGTCAATTTTGTTTTGTTTTTTAACTCAATAACTTTTTCTAAAATTTTTTGAGTTTCTTCACTACCTATTTTTTTCATCAAAATAAATACTTCCTCTTTACATTATTATAATAATTCATTAATCAATTAATATAAAATAATTATATGAAATTAAAAATTGCAATAAATGGATTTGGGAGAATAGGAAGATTAACTCTTAGAGCCATAATTGAAAGAAATATTAAAAATTTAGAAGTTGTTGCTATTAATGATCTAGGTAATCTTGAAAGTAATATTCATCTTTTGAAATATGATTCCATTCACGGAATCTTAAATGAGCAATTTAAATTAGAAAACGAGAGTTTGTTATTACAACATCATAAGATAAGGTTTTTAAAAGAACCTGATCCTGGAAATTTACCGTGGAACAAACTTGATGTTGATTTAGTTATTGAGTGTACTGGAAGATTTACTTCTAGAAGCGATTCAGAAAAACATCTTAAGACCGGAGCAAAAAAAGTTTTAATTTCAGCTCCAGCAAAAGATCCTGACATGACAGTTGTTTATGGAATAAATCATATGGATATTAAAAAAACTGATAAAATAATTTCAAATGGTTCTTGTACTACTAATTGTTTGGCTCCTTTAGCTTTTTTAATTGATAATGAAATTGGAATTGAATCAGGATATATGACAACAGTACATTCGGTTACAGGGGACCAAACAACAATTGATACTCTCCATAAAGATTTAAGAAGAGCAAGAAATTCATTAATTTCTATAATTCCAACATCTACAGGTGCGGCCAGAGCAGTTTCAGAAGTATTACCTAATCTAAAAGGTAGAATTGATGGAAGCGCTATTAGAGTTCCAACCGCAAATGTTTCATTGATTGACTTTAAATTTTTAGCAAAAAAAGAAACAGACGAAAATGAATTAGTTAAAATTTTTAAATCAGCAGAAAAAAATGAATTTAATTCTATAATCCAAACTACTGATGAGCCATTGGTTTCACCTGATCTTAATCATAATTCTCATAGTTCAATAGTTGATCTTAAAGAATTAAAAGTAATTGAAAAAAAATTTTGTAGAATTTTATCATGGTATGATAATGAATGGGGATTTTCTAATAGATTGGTTGATGTAGCCTTGCATCTTGCTTCATGAAGATTTATAAAAATCTGACATTTGAAATTACTGATTTAAAACAAGTCTATTTAATAAAAGAAAAAATTATAACTGAGCCAATAAATATTATTTATCCATTCCATTTACTAATTTGGCAGGGTCCATACTTCTCAAAAATGGTCAATTTAATGTTTGAAAATAGAAAAATCAACTTTATTGTAGAATCAAAAGATGATGTAGGAATGTTTTTTTCATTGATAGAAATAGGAATTAAAAAAATTTCTATATCTATGACATTGGATAAAAAATTAACTGAAAAGGTTCTCTCAATAGCAAAAAAAAGTAATGTTAAAATATATTTTACAGAAAATTTTAAAATAGAAAAATTAAATCTTTAATAAAAAATATGAAGTTTTATATAATATCCCCACCTAATGAAAATATTAACTTTAATCCAATAAATTTTGAGTTAATTTCTAACCATATCAAAGTCGACTATTTTCAGTTTAGACCTAAATTTTCTTTACTTGCTCAAAGATTATCATTTGTTAATAAGTATTTTAATGACTTTTATGAAATATGTAAAAAAAAACAAATTAAAATGATAATAAATGATGATTTTGAGATTGCAAAAACGTTTTTATTTGATGGTATACATTTAGGACAAATGGATAGAAGTTGTAGTGAAGCGAAACAATCTTTTGGTCAAGACTTTCATATCGGAATTTCCTGTAAAAGTTCTATTAAAATGTATATTGATGCAAAAAATAATGGAGCAAGCTATGTTGCATTTGGACCAACTTTTAAATCATCAACTAAAAATCATAAAGAAATTGATTTAAAAAAATTGTCAAATCTCACCAGCAATGTAACTTTACCAATCACTTTAATTGGGGGTATTAAACACAGTAATTTCTTAAAATTAGATAAATTTAAGCCAAATAATATAGCAATTATTGACAGTCTGTGGAATTTTAAAGATGGACCAATTAAATCAGCTGAATTATTCAAAAAAAAATTAATAGGGAGATAAGTTATGAAAATGAATGCTAATTTATTAAAAAATGGAAATGTTATAAAATATAATGACAAATTACTACAAGTACTTAATACAAATATAATTAAACCAGGAAAAGGCGGAGCTTACATTCAAGTGGAAATGCGAGATTTAAAAAGTGGTTCAAAAGTAAATGAAAGATGGAGAACATCCGACGATGTTGAGAAAGTATCTGTAAATGAAATATCAGTAACTTTCCTATTCATTGATAACAAACAAATTAATTTAATGAATAATGAAAATTATGAACAGTTTTCTTTAGAAAGTTCAGTTTTAGGAGAAAAAATCAGTTTACTTCAAGATGGAATGAACCTAATGGCCGAATCAATAGATGGTGAGATCTATAATCTTAAATTGCCAAGAAATATAACAGTTGAAATTCAATCAGCCGATGCAGTAGTTAAAGGTCAAACTGCCTCTTCTTCTTTCAAAAATGCAGTTACAACAACAAATACTAAAATTTTAGTACCTCAACATATTAAAGAAGGCGATAAAATAATAATCAACAGTGAAAACCTTGAATACCTTGAGAAAGCTAAAAATTAAACATGACATATATTTCTCCACTTTTAAATTTTCTCACGAAATCAACAAGACAAATTGGTAAAACACTTGTTAGAGATTTTATGGAAATTGAAAAACTTCAAAATTCTTTAAAAAATCAAAGTAACTTTATCAATATTACAAAAAAAAAAGTTGAAAAGAAAATTTTCGATAATTTAAAAAAAGTTAAAAAAGATTTAGAAGTAAAATCACTTAATACTGAGGATTCTAATGATTGTTGGATAGTAGAAATTATCGACAACACTTTAAATTTTTCTAGAGGAATTTCTGACTTCTGTATTCTTATTGCTTTGAAACAAAAAAAAGAAATTTATGCAGCTGTAGTATATAATCCAATACAGGATGATATTTTTTTTTTTGAAAAAGGAGTTGGTGGGTATAATAATGATTTAAGAATTAGAATAAATCAAAGAAATGATATAACAGAATCAATTCTATTTGGAATTTATAACAAACATAACTCTGTTGACGATGCTAAAACTATAAATATAATTAGAAATATATTTACATTACAGAAATTTAATTTGAGGGAATCTGGCTCACTTTTTCTAGATATTTGTAATGTTGGAAGTGGAAGATATGATGGATGTATGATGTTAAACCCTTCAAATAATAGTTTATTAATTAATAAACTCATTATGCAGGAAACTGGTGGAGGGGTTTTTCAAACTACTAAATCAAATTCAGAAATTTATTTTTTTTGTAACAAATTTTTAGGAAATTTTTTAAAGGAGATTATAGATAATTCAAATGAAAAAAAATAAACACTTAATCATAAAATCTCTTTGTTTTTTTCTTGTAGTTACACTTTTTTCAGATCCTAAATTATTGAGAGCTCAGGAACCAAAAGAAATAAAAAAAATAATAATTGAAAATTTACCTGAAAATCAGAGACTTCTGTCTCCACCAATAGAAAAATCAAATGAAAAAATTAAATTAATACCACCTCAATCTATAAGAAATCAAATTGTTGAAGAAGAAAAAAAGAAGAAAGAAGAATTAGAGAAAATAAAAAAAGCTCAAGAAAAAAAGAAGAAAGAAGAATTAGAGAAAATAAAAAAAGCTCAAGAAAAAAAGAAGAAAGAAGAATTAGAAAAAATAAAAAAAGCTCAAGAAAAAAAGAAGAAAGAAGAATTAGAGAAAATAAAAAAAGCTC
>MDTE01081945.1_pt1 | contig 17387 bp, 14 predicted proteins | sample 811231 | NCBI WGS metagenome assembly MDTE01 (sample SAMN05326651, study PRJNA326480) | marine metagenome | isolation source: seawater | place: Indian Ocean: Red Sea | collected 2010
CGCGGTTTTATATTTGGCTGCCAAGGGAAGAATTGGGGCCCCGCCTGCTGACGACCGCTGATTAACTGATTAAAAGAGGGAGAGGAATCAACCATCAACAACCGTCACTTGTGAAGACCGACAACAAGCCATTACTCTTGATCGTGGATGATGAGAAGACCCAACGCGAGGGACTTCGAGCGGTGCTTGAGGAGCATTATGACGTCTACCTGGCGGATGATGCGGAAGCGGCGATGAACCTGTTGGAGGTCGAGCGCTTTGATGTGCTGTTGACCGACTATCGGATGCCGAAAGAAGACGGCTTGGCATTGATCGTCCGAGCCAAAAGCCTGGCCAAGCCGCCGGTTTGTATCCTCATGACGGCCTATGGCTCAGAAGATATCGCGGTTGAGGCGATGAAACACGGTGCCGATGATTATATCGGCAAGGGAGGCATGCTTCTCGAGGATTTGGAGAAGAAGATTGCCCGTGCGCTCAAAATCCAGACGCTGGAGGCGGAGAACACGGATCTCCGTCAGCGGCTCGACAAGCGATTTCGGCTTGAGAGTATCGTCGGGGAGTCCCCGGCGATGCAACGAGTCTTGGAGATCGTTCGCCAGGTGGCGCCATCGACGGCTAACGTGCTGATCACAGGAGAAAGCGGTACGGGTAAGGAACTGATTGCAAAAGCGATTCACCAACTCAGCCCCCGCGCTCAGAATGTTTTGGTGACGGTGAATTGTGCTGGCCTCTCACCCAACCTTTTGGAGAGCGAATTGTTTGGGCACGAGAAAGGGGCTTTTACCGGGGCACACGAGCGTCGAGTGGGCCGATTTGAGCAAGCCAACGGAGGCAGTATTTTTTTGGACGAAATCGGGGAGATCGATGGAGCGACTCAGATCAAGCTGCTTCGGGTTCTTGGGGAAAGGACCTTTGAACGGGTGGGTTCGAATCGGACTTTAAAGACGGATGTGCGTTTGGTGGCGGCCACCAACAAAGATCTCAGGAAACTGGTCGAAGACGGAACCTTTCGGGAAGACCTGTATTATCGACTGAGGGTGGTTGAATTGGGGTTGCCTCCTCTGCGAGAACGCTCGACCGATATCCCGGCACTGGCGTTGAAGTTTCTTCAAGAATTCGCTCGTCAAAATGGAAAAATGGTGAAGGATTACAACTCCGAAGCCTTGGAGCTGATGATCCGTTTTGATTGGCCGGGGAATGTGCGTGAGCTTCGAGCAGCGGTCGAACACGCCGTTGTGTTTTCGTCGGGGAGGCAGATCGGGGTCAAAGACCTGCCGGTAGCCCTTCGATCGCTGGAAGGGGATTCGGGTGGAGATGAGGCGAGCATTGGAGGGCCCTTGTCGGTTGCCCTGAATGAAAAACAACTGATTGTCCAAGCACTGGTAAAAACCAACGGAAACAAAACGGAAGCGGCGGGATTATTGGGGATGAGTCGACGCACTTTGCATCGAAAAATCGCTAAGTGGGGGGTTTCGATCTAGGCTGGGATGAACACCGTTCAAGACATAATTCATCGGTTTGAAGTCGGTGAGGGCCGTCGTTACATCCCGATAGCAGCCGGAATACTCCTTTTTGTTGCCGTGCTCGCAATTTACAATTTGCGGGAAGCCTCTGGCTTTGCCTCGGTTGAGGCCATGGACCAGAGTCAACTCGCGCGGAACATTTCCCAGGGGGAGGGGTTCTCGACCAATTTCATCCGGCCCCTCAGCATGGCCTTGCTGGCGGAGCAATCTAAGGATGAAATCGATGACCCGATGCGCCTCAAAACGGCCCATCCGGATTTGGCCAATGCCCCACTCTACCCCTATCTGCTCGCAGTGGTGATGAAAGTATTCCCTTTCCGGGATGAAATCCCTTCTATTCGATCAAAAAACTTTCGACGGTATCAACCCGAGATTCTCATCGGGTTGGTCAATCAAGGGTTTTTCATTGCCTGTGCCTTCCTGACATTCCTCCTCGCAAGGAGAATGTTCGATGACGCAGTCGCTTGGCTTTCCGTGATTGTGCTGCTGGGAAGCGATCTCTTGTGGCGATTCTCATTCTCCGGGTTGTCGACCAATATGGCCATGCTCATCACCTTAACCATTGTGATATTGCTGGCCCGTCTGGAACGAGGTCATCCCCGGCAAGATTATGAGGAGGCGGAGGACGACGAACGCCGTGAGCGGAGTCCCGCCTACTACGGGCTGGTGGCGGGGCTGGTCGGGCTGTTGCTTGGGGCGCTTATGCTGACCCGCTATTCTCTGGGATGGCTCGTCGTGCCGACCCTCTTATTCTACCTTTTCTTCCTTCCGGGACGGCGCCTGGTTTGCCTCGGCGTCACACTGGTTGCTGGCTTGGTGGTTGTAAGCCCCTGGCTTTGGCGGAATCAACAACTGAGTGGAAATTTCTTCGGAACAGCGGGATACGCCGCCTATCATGAAACGAGTCAGTTCCCGAGGAACGAGTTGGAGCGGCATCTTCAGGCCGATTTCGGCTCCCCGTCGCTGCAGGACGGAATCCGCAAACTTTTGAGGAATTCGGCGGAGATCGCCGAGAATCAGATTCCATTCATCGGGGGAAGTTGGCTGAGTTGCTTGTTTCTTGCCGGCCTCCTCGTGCCCTTCACGAACAAATCTCTCAATCGAATGCGAATTTTCGTTGTACTCGCGATTGTTGTTTTGGCGATCATCCAGGCCGTTAGCCGCAGCTATCTATCGGATTATTCGCCGGTGATTAATAGCCAGAATCTTTTGGTCGTCTTGACGCCCCTGGTGTTCATCTTTGGGGTGGGCCTCTTTTTCCTATTGCTCGACCAACTCAATCTGAATTTTGCCGGCGCGCAATTCTATATGTGCCTGCTGGTAGGTGGCTTGGCCTGCCTGACGCTGCTTTTCCGTGTTCTTCCGCCCCGAGAAAGTCCTGTTGCCTACCCCCCTTACAGTCCTCCCCTGATCCAAAGGGTGGGTAACTGGTTTGAATCGGATGAGTTACTCATGAGTGACATGCCCTGGGCGGTGGGTTGGTATGGCGATAAGAAATGCCTCTGGTTGACTCGAAACCTAGAGCCGGACTTTTACACCATCAACGATCAGCACAAGCCAATCAACGGTCTTTATCTGACGCCCATCACCACCGATGGAAAATTTGTTTCCGAAATGATTCGGAGCTCAAGCTGGGCATGGGGTCGATTGCACATGGACATCACTTTGAGAAAAAACCTGCCCAAGGGCTTCCCCCTCCTCCATGTGGATGACGGATTTATGCCCGATCAGCTCATTCTGACCGATTGGCCCCGATGGAATTCGGGCGGCCAATGACATACCGGCAATTGCCTAGTGTCCAATGATTTCTGTTTGACAAGGCCAAGCTCGGACACTAAAAACAACTGACGTATCAGAAAGAGCTCAACTCGGGACACTCGTATTAACAGGATTTTTTTGTACGGTATGAAAAAACTTATTGCTTCCGCCGGTATTGCTGCGGTCGGTGCGGCCAGTATTCAGGCTGCTCCTCAAGTTGGTCTGAGCCCGAATCAGTCGACCAAGCCGTGGAGCATCTCGGCTTCTCTGAGGGGTTTCTATGATGACAACATCACGACGGTTCCAAATGCCATCAAGGAAGAGAGTTTCGGGATCTCGGTAAGTCCTTCGATCAACTACAATGCCGTCCGTGAGCAAACCACCGTCGGGTTGGGATACACCTTCGGGCTGCGGTGGTTTGAAAATCGTGTTCCGGACAGCACGGACGAATCCCATGAGGTTGCCGCCCAGTTGACGCATCGGGTTTCTCCCGATCTCTCTTTCGACATTTCTGATACCTTTCGCGTCGCCCAGGAGCCAACCATTGCCAACGGAGCTCGCACCCGCGTGATTCGGGGTGAGCAGGACTACCTTCAGAACGACGCGGCTGCCGGAGTCAAAAAAGCAATCAATGAGCGGTTGTCTGCCTATGCCCAATATGCCAACCGCGTGGTCGATTTTGATGATCCGGGTTTCTCCGGTCTCTTGGATCGAGTTGAACACACTCCGCTGTTGCACCTGTTGTCTCAAGTCAATGCAAACACGGTGGGGATGATCGGGTATCGCTTCAAGGCCGTTCGCTACACGGCGGAGGAAGTCATCGTTGGAAGTGGGATTGATCCTAACATCCGTGATTCCAATTCTCACTACGCCTATGTCGGATTGGATCATGCCTTTACCCCGACCTTACAAGGATCGGCACGGCTGGGTGCGCAGTTTACCGATTTCTCAAACGCACCGCTGGGCGTGAGCGACGATGTGACCAATCCGTTTGCCGATGCGAATTTAAGCTATGCTTATGCGGAAGGCGGTAACTTTCGACTTGGCGTCAAGCATGAGCGGAATCGGAATGACTTGGCCTTCGCAGGGGCGAGTTCCCTGATCCTTGACCAGGAGCAAACTGTGGTTTACTCGCAGATCAATCATCAGCTCACGGCTAAATTGAATGCGTCGCTCCAGGCCACCTATCTGAACGGAACCTACGAAGGAGGCGGTCCGGGGATTGATGGAGCGGACGATCAGTATTGGGCATTTGGACTTAACCTGGCCTACACGATCAATCAGTTCTTGGCGGCAGAGGCCGGTTACAACTTTGATGATTATGACTCCGGAGTGCTGGCTGGCTTCCGGAATTACGACCGAAATCGCGTTTACATCGGGCTCCGAGCGAGCTATTAATACCGGCAGCGGTTCAACACAGTGTTAGGGAGGCTAGAACCTACATTCTGGCCTCCTTTTTTTTGACGACATGCAACAGAGTAATACTCCGAAGAAGGCGCAGGATTCCAAGCTGCACTTTCTCGACTACTGGCGGATCATACGAATCCGCAAGACAGTTATCCTTGCCGTCTTCCTGCTGGTCGTTCTGACGACGACAGTCGTCACCCTTCTTCTCAAACCGACCTATGCGAGCACGGTGAGAATTGCGATTGAGAAGGATAGCTCCGACATCGCACCACTATTGGGGATTCAGTCGTCGATGCAGTACGACCCCTACTTCATTCAGACCGAATTCGAAAAAATCCAATCCAAAAAGGTGCTTCATAAGGTCATCAATGTACTGGGCCTCAACAAGACCTGGGCCGAGCGTTACAACACGGATGTCCTGACCACGAACGAGACTTACATGTACCTCCAGAGGTTGATTGAGGTGAATCAGTTTCGAAACACAAGCATCATCGAAATCACCGCCTACAGCGAGAGTCGAGATGAGGCGGCCGATATCGCCAATGCCATTGCCGAGCAGTACCAGGAAGTTCGGGTTGAAAACCAGAGTCTGATGTCCCAGAAGGGAATCAAAGCGTTGGAAGAGCAGTTCGAGGAGCAGAACAATAAAGTCAAGTCGGTGCAGAAGGAGGTCGATGATCTGCGTGAAGAATATGGAATCGCCGACTTGTACAGTGCGGAGGGAAGTGGGCTGGCTGCTACGATTGAACCGCAGACAGTGTTGAAACTAGAGAACGAACGAACGACTTCCCAGGCCTCGTTCGTTCGCTACAAGACCCTCTTTGACAGCCTCTCCAAACTTCCTCGGGACGAACTTCGAAAGGCGGCACTGACAGCGGTGCCGAACGACATGCAACTCTCCAGGCTCTTTGCGGAATACGATCTCACCTCGCAGAAAATTGCGATGAACCAATCGGTATACGGTCCAGAGCATACGGAGATGCAGCAGTTGCTGGATTTGAAGAAGACTTTGAACGAGCAGATAGAGGGCAAACTAGATGGCATCTTGATTGGGTTGCAAACTCAGCTTCAAGCAGCTGAGGGCCAAGTGGAACGGCTCGGCGCAGAGGTGGACGCCGCTAAGACCCAAGACTCCGCCAGTACGAGGGAATACCGACCCTACTACCTTGCGAAACGCAAATTGGAAAATCTGCAGAAAATTAGGGATATGATCCTGGTTCGAATGCTGCAGGAGACGGTGGATGCCAGTCTTCCCAAGTCTTCGATCGTCGAAATCTACGACCCGGCGGAGCCGTCCAGGAAGCCCGTGCGTCCTAATATTGGCCTTAATGTGGCGCTTGGAATCCTGGTGGGCTTGGTCGTCGGTGTCGGTCTCGCATTCTTCATTGAGTATCTCGACACCAGTGTCAAGACCATCGACGATGTGGAACAAGCGCTGGGGGCTCCGGTGCTGGGGGTCATTCCTCAAAATGTGGGTTCGCTTCTCGAGGAGGGGCCTGATAGTCCTCATGCGGAAGCCTACCGGGTCCTGAGGACTAATGTGTTGTTCTCCCGAAAGTCTGATGAAGCCACGACAATGACGGTGGTTAGTGGCGGAGCCGGTGAGGGGAAATCAACCACGATTTTTAATCTCTCCGCCATCTTCGCGCAGCAAAACAACAAGGTGCTCGTGGTTGATTCGGATCTGCGACGTCCCAGTCTTCACAAGATTGTGGGGGTCTCCAACTCGAAGGGACTGACGGACGTGTTGATGAATCAGACTCAGCTGGAGGATGTGATTCAGACGACAAGCATGCCGTCCCTAGATTTCCTTCCCTCCGGCAAGCTGCCGAGCAGCTCGATGGGGATTTTGAACTCAAACCAAATGAAGAGGTTCGTCCAGGAGGTGAAGAGCCGTTACGATTATGTGTTCTTCGATTCTCCTCCCATCATGGGGGTGAGTGACGCCTCGATCCTGGCGAGTGAGGTCGACATGGCCGTCCTAGTGATTCAATACCGAAAGTATCCTCAGGCCATGACCGTGCGAGCAAAACAGATGGTCGAAAAGGTTGGAGGAAACCTGCTTGGGGTGGTCCTGAACAACATCAATATCTCTCAGGATTCCTACTACTACTACTACAGCGGATACTACTACGACTACTATTCGAAGTCGGACGATTCCAAGGGACTGTCCCGGAGCACGGGGAAGAACGGAGAGGCTAAGAAGGCCGAACCGTCAGGTCGACAAGACTTGGACCTCAAGAAGAAATACTGATCGGCATTGGGGGGGGAGTGGACGTGTTTGTTGAACGACAGATGAAGCGAAGTTTGAAGAATGGTTTTCCCTGGGGCGTTTACGCTCTCCTGGCCCTTTTCCTGACCTTGTTGATTTCAGGGTGCGGCGGCGGTGGAGTGCGGACGGTGTCGCCGGAAACGCCGACCGCTCCGGTCGGAAGAGCCAATCCTGATATCCTGACGGAGGGTGACCGGATCGTGATCACCTACTCAGGGATTCCAGTGCCGCCGGTGCCTCATGCCGAACAGATTCGTCAGGATGGAACGGTTCAACCGCCATTCTTGACCGAGCCCGTACAAGCGGCCGGCTTGACGACGGGTGAATTCCGACAACGCTTGATGGCGCTCTATGTCCCGAGTATTTTCACCCGGATCTCCCTGACGGTGAAAGCCGAGGAGCGGTACATCACGATTGACGGTGAAGTGAATGCCCCCGGTCTTTATCCTTACATTGGGACGATGACTGTGTTGGATGGGATCGCTTCGGCGCGGGGGCTCAACAATTTCGCTAACAAGAAGCGGATCCGGGTAACCCGGGCCGATGGTACGAGCATGATCTTCAACTACAACAAAGCCCAGGAGGATCCGAAGCATGATCTGCCTCTTTATCCTGGTGATCTGATCAATGCTCCAAGGCGTCTTTACTGATGTTTCGTCTCTCGGTCGTTGAGGGGCGGCAGAGGGGGCGTCACGAGGATCTCAAGCGGTTTCCCTTCGTGATCGGCAAGAATCCGGATGCCCAACTTCAACTCCGGGATCCCGGGGTGTGGGAGGATCACCTTGTTGTCGAACTCCTGGCGAAGGGGGGACCTACTGCGAGGCGTCTCGGGGAAGGGGTCGTCAGCGTCAATTCTGAGCCGGTTGATTCAACAAAACTCCGCAATGGCGATCTCATTTCCTTGGGCGCGGCCGTGCTCAGGTTTTCGGCGGTTCCAGCTCCGAGAAAAGCCCTCATGGTCCAAAACGCGGCGGCGTGGTTTCTGGTTGGAGCCATCGCGTTGATGGAACTGGCCCTCCTGGTTTTCCTCCTCAACACCTAGACGGAATGCCCGAGGCACCGGGCATCGGTGCGATCGGGAATCCCGGAGGGAATGGGTCTCAGGAACTGGCGCTGGTGTAGCGAGCGACCGCGTAACGCCATCCCAGTTCAGACATCAGGTAGCACCCGATCCCCATGAGCAGGAGGGAGGCGATTTCCCAAGGTGATGAAAGTTTGTTTGCCAACAGTTTAACGGGAACGTTTGAAACGAGCAGCATGGGGATGCCGAAGGTGAAAACGATCCTGAAGAGACCCTGGAACGCGCTATCGGGGAGACGGGCGATATTGAAGAGATTGTAGTAGCCCCAGACAAAGCCTTGCGCCTTGACCGACACGAAACTGATGCAGGCGAGAAGGAACATGAGGGCGTAATGAATGAGCATCCCGACGATTGCCAGAATAGCAAATCCAACGCATTGGATGATGCTGGGAACAAGTTCCAACTGATGACAGGCATATCCCATCACAGCCAATCCGCTTGCGGCTCCAACAAATGAGCCGAGATCGACGGTTCGCAGGGAGATGAGAAATCGGGAATTGACCGGAAGCAGAAGCATGAAGTCAAGCCGCCCGGTGCGCACATGCTCGGAAAGTCCGACGATATTGTTGAGGAAGATTGCATGAACCAATTGCTGAATGAACTGACTGGCTCCAGTCAGTAAAACCACCTCCCATTTGGACCAAGTGGCGATGCGATCGGTGTGGGAATAAATCACGGCAACAAAGGTCAATTGAAGACCGAACCACATCAGTTCCACGACGATCCAAAGGACGAAATTCAACTTGAACTGCATGTCGCGCATGACCGAATTTTGCCAGAGCGCGGCGTAAATCGTCAGATACCGACGCCAAGGGCGCTCGGCGCGTGGAGGACGCTTTGAGAGGGTTTCGGGGTTGCGGGCCTTTGGATTCATGAGTCTGTCCTAACCCCCAACCGCTCCGTATTTGCGGATGCCACGGCTCCAAACCCATTGAGCTACGAGGAAGGCGATCAGCACCCAGAACCCTTGGATGCCAAGCCCCGTCCAGAGCAGTTGCCCGGTGGTCCGTTCGAGAAAGATACTGACCGGGAAGTAAAGGAGATAGGGAAAGGGCGTATAGATTAGCGCAGCGGTGATCCATGGGGGAAGGATGTCGAGCGGAAAAAGATGTCCCCCTGCGACGTATTCGAGGGCGAAGAGGATGAAGACAAAGGTGTCAATCTCGAGGATCCAAAAGGCGAGCAGGGCCATCGTGTAGGAAAGGAAAAACTGAAGAAGTGCGGTGAGGAACAGAGAGAGGGCGAAACAAAGATAGATCAGTGGATCTGATGGAACCTGGAGTGAACCTGAATAATAGAGGATAAAGCCTCCCAGCGGGAGCAGGCAGGTCACCAGATAAACAAGGCGACCAGCCCCATAGAGGACGAGGCGGTAGGCGAGGTAATTGATCGGTTTGAGAAGGAATTGACTGATCAATCCGTCTCGAATTTCAGCCGCAATCTGCCAATCATCCTCGTTCACGGCCGTCAGGGCGTCGACGATACTGACCACAAGATAATAGGAAATCATTTGCGCCAATCCGTAACCCGCGACCTCGGCACCGTCTTGTTTACCGGCGTAGATGGTTCGCCAAAGAAAAATCGTTGCCGCCAGAGGAATCAGATTAAAGGCAGCGCGAAAGAAGAAGTTGAGTCGATAGGCCAGGGTGTTTTGAATGCCGACATTGAGGACCTGAAGGTATTTCTTCACGAGCGGAGTCAGACCATCTGATGACAGATGTAATCGGCGTCGAAGACTTCGTGGTGCCCGACCTGGCGGAGTTCGTGAATGAAGCGTGCGATGCCTCTCTTTTCTGCGTCACCGAGCTCGTAGTGAATATTCTCGGTAAGATATTGTTGTCGAAATGAGGCGTCAAACTCCGGGTAGTTGGCGATGATGTGGTCGATTTCGCCCGTTCCACGGTCTTTTGCCTCACGGAGTTTTTCGACGAGGCGAGCATCGGAGAGATCGTGCCGTAGGACCCATACGGCGTAGACGAAGGGAAGCTGCATTTCCTGATCCCAGGCCTCACCGAGATCCCAGATCTCGTGGTCCTGGTTTTCTGATCGAAACTGGATCGCTGGGTTTCCAATGAGCAGGACATTCGCATGTTTCGAGGCCTCCTCATAGGATTCCAGAAGCTTCCAATTGACTTCAATCCCGCGTCGACGGAGAAGGACCCGGAGAAGATTGACACTGGTGAGGGAAGCCGGATCGCAGTGAATCTCGGTTAAATCCTCAAGGGGCATCGAGTGCGCCAGGAACACACTTCCCACCGGGCCCCGGGAGCACACTCCGATTCCGTCCAGGATGCGATATCCGGGATTGAAGAGAGCCTCGGTAATGCTCAGGAGGGCGACATCCAGCTTTCCGTCTCGAATCGCGGCTCCTAATTGGCTGGGCGGAAGAAAGACGATCTCATCCTCGAGTCCCCGGGTCAGCGGCGCGGCATTGAGATAGGGCACGGAACCGATGCGAATTCTCGAAGGAAGGTCCTTAGCGGAGGTGGTTGTCATAAATGGCTCAAACGAAAGGGACGGTCTCGTTCGAACTAGCCTGCTGTGGGAGCCGCCCGTTGAGCCGGCGATGGGTCATCTCCCGACTGCCAAAGGGGTTCGTAGAAGGTGTTCCGCTGCACCGGTGTCCGGCCTGCCTCCCGAATGGCCTTAATCATGGCCTCGCGGGTTTGTTCTTGGGGCGATTTGGCTCCCGCCATATGAAAAATGTGTTCCTCGATAATGGTGCCGTGCAAGTCGTCGGCACCGTAGTTCAGGGCAATCTGGGCCAGGCCCAATCCCAAGCCCACCCAATACGCCGTGATGTGATCAATGTTGTCGAGGTAGATTCGGCTTACGGCAATGGTCTTGAGGGAATCAGCCCCCGTCGGCGGGCAGCTGACTGGAATCCCATTGGACTCCGGTTGGTAGGCCAGAGGAACGAAGCCGGTGAAGCCGCCGGTTTCGTCCTGAAGGATTCGGAGTTTTCGAAGGTGATCGACCCGGTCTTCCGGTGTTTCCACGTGGCCGTAGAGCATGGTGCAGGTGCTTCGTCCCCCAAGGCCGTGCCAGATCCGGTGAACCTCCAAATACTCCTCCGCCGATTCCTTTCCTCGGGCGATTTGTTGACGAACCGCCTTACGAAAGATCTCCGCGCCACCTCCAGTCAGAGAGGACAGGCCAGCCTCCTTCAACGCCGAGAGGGTGGAGCGAACCGATTGCTTCGCTAGCCAGGAGAGATGAAGGATTTCGATGGCGGTAAAGCATTTGAGCTCCAGCTTGGGATCGAGTGATTTGAGCGACTGAACCATGTCGAGGTAGTAGTCGAAGGGAAGGGATGGGTGGAGTCCCCCGACGATGTGAAGCTCTGTGATGCCGAGATTGAGTGCTTCCCTGGCCTTGGTGAGGATTTGCTCGCGGCTCAATTGAAATCCGTCATCGTCTCGTTTCTTACGGGCAAAGGAGCAGAACTGGCAGCTCAGGATACAGTAATTCGAATAGTTAATGTAGCGATTGACGATGAAGCTCGCCCGGTTGCCGTTCTTTCGTCGGTTGACCTCGTTGGCGATCAACCCGATCGCATTGAGATCGTCGCTCCGGAAGAGCCGAAGGGCGTCGCATTCGTCTATGCGGATCCCCGCCGATACCTTCTCATGGAGGTCGGCGAGCTTGCTGTTGGCAATGAGTGGGTTCATGCCCTGATTCGAAACATCGGGAACAGGATCTCTACGGTGGTCACCACGAAAAACACAATGCTGATCAGGGCATTCAATCGGAAAAAGGCAAAGTTAATCCACTTCAGGCTCCGTTTCCTGGCGAGCCAATGCTCAAGGAGTAGGCAGATCGCCATCACCACCATGCCTCCAAAGTAAGCGAGTCGAAATCCCAGTATCAAGCCAAAGGAGGCCAGGAGGAGCCACATGATGAAATGAGAAATAAAGGCGGCCTGGAGTGAGTTCTTGATTCCCCAGCGGACGATGATCGAGTGAAGCCCTTGTGAACGGTCGAACTCATAGTCCTGGGTTGCGTAAATGATATCGAACCCGATCAGCCAGAAGACCACTGCAGTGCTCAAGATCACCGGGGCCAGAGCCAGCGAGCCTGTCACGGCCAGCCAGGCTCCCAGCGGGGCGAGACCAAGGGCGACACCAAGATAGACATGGGTGAAATCGGTGAACCGCTTGGTGAGCGAGTAGAAGCAGACGAACGGGAGCGCGAGAAATGACAGACCGAAACAAGTGGGATTGATGAACCAGCAGGTGAGGATGAAACCCAGGCCGCTGAAGCCGCAGAGGGCCCAGGCGCTTCGAAGCGAGACCTTTCCGGTCACAAGATGGCGATTCATGGTACGAGGGTTCAATTGATCAAAACGTCGATCGACGATTCGATTGAAGGTCATGGCGCAGGTCCGAGCCGTCACCAGGGCGAGCAGGATGAGAAGGAAGGGACGCCAACCGGGCCAGCCCTGGGTTGGTTTCGCCGCAACGACCATGGAGGAAAGCGCGAAGGGCAGGGCAAAGACCGTGTGGGAGAACTTGATCATTTCTCCCCAATGGCGAAGGGTCCTGGCAGCTTGTAAAAGCATCAGGGCGCTACACTGGTGCCCGGGTCATGGCTCTGACAAGGGCATTCTGTCATTGGGTTCAGATTCTTCGAGGGACGACTCACTCCTGCTCCTCTTGCCACCGGCGGACGAGGTTTTGTTGGATCCCCATGTGATCGAGCACCCGAGCCACCACCGTGTCGACCAATTCGGGAATCGTCTGCGGGCGGGTGTAGAATGAGGGATTGGCGGGGACGATGATGGCCCCGGCCTGGAGGAGGAGGTCGAAGTTACGCACGTGGACGAGGCTTAATGGTGTCTCCCTGGGCACCAGAATGAGGGTCTTTCTCTCCTTGAGCATGACATCAGCCGCCCGGAGGAGCAGATCACTGCTCAATCCATGGGCGATTCGACCAAGGGTACCCATGGTGCAAGGGATCACCACCATGACATCAAACGGATTGGATCCGCTGGCGAAGGGAGCATTCATGCTCTTGAGGCTGTGTTGTTGGATCTGGGGATCCAGGGAGAGGCCCGCTTCCAGTTCCTCCGCGATGACCTGGCGGGCATAATTGCTTTGCAGCAGATGCACCTCGTGACGATCACAGGGGAGATGGTGGAGCAATCTCTGGGCATAGATGGCTCCACTGGCTCCGGTGATGGCAACAACAATTCTCAAAGCTCAAATCGATGGGGCGCGGGGACCAGCCCATGCGAGGAATATGAACGGTCGGGAAACCGAGTGCAAGTTTCGGGCGGTGACGGAGGGATCAAGAGGGTAGATTTCAACGAAACCAGGCTTGGAAAACCGAGTGTGAGGAGAGCCGCTCTCTTGGTGGACGGCTTAGGGCCGGTAGGGTTGGATCTTGAACCGCTTGGCATTGTAGATCCCGTCGGGGATCACCCGAGGGAGTTTGTATTCTGGATTCGTCATGATCGCGTAAACCGTGGGATCCTTTTGTTCCACTTTCTCCCGAGTGTTCAATCGCCATTCCTCGCCGATTTGTTCCAACCGGCCCGGGAAATCCTGCGCACCCAGAATCGATGTCAATGCCCAGTAGATGTATTCACTATTCTGGCAATCGTAATCACAGGTTTCGTCATTGTAGGTGTACCAGGCGTCAGCCGGGTATTGCTTTGGAACCTTGAAAAAGCGCCCTCCGCGAGCGCGGTCCATGGCGTCGGCGATTTTGGACCCGGGCTTCCGGCTGAAAACGGCGGGATAGGCCCCGGCCCAGCCGACATCCGACACCATGTGTAGGACTTCTTCCAGGGACGCATCGAAACGACCTGCGGCTTCAGCGTTGGGGATGGTTTCCTCGCCGTAAAGTGTTTGGCCCCTGGGAGTGGGTCCCGCCGTTCTCTCCTCGTCCCTACTTCTCATGACGATCGCACCTCGCCGCTTGACCAAGGCCTTCATGATCTCGGGATTGTCGGGTTCCCCATCTTCGTCGTTATCCAGATACTCCGCCAAAACATTGGCGGCATGAATCAGTTTATCGTCGGGGGTCGTGCTCGTTGCATACACAAACAATCCAAATACCTCGACCTTCTTGGTGTAAAAGACCTTGTTTCCCGAGGGATCGGTTGAGACGCAAGCCGTCATGGCCATCAGCGCCAGAGCGCCGGCCGTCCACGCGATGGATAACGCAATGAATTTCATGTCATGTCTTGACTGGGGCACCCCGAGCCTGGTGGGCGACGGTCCCCAGAGAGTCCCTTACCTGTTGTTTCAGGGCGGCGCCCCAGGACTCTCCTTTCGCCACTCGATGATCCCCTATGATGTCCCCGGACAAGTGCTTGGCCCCTTTCATGGGCTTCGAGCGTTCGCCTTCTTAGAAGGCAGACCAGGGTAATCACCTGGACCTCAGGACCCTGAGGAGGCTGCCACAAACGAACCGACAAGAAAGGTTATTCGATGAAAATGAAATTAGCGATCTCAGTGTCCTTCCTTTTCGGGTTGTCGGTATCGATGGCCGACCGTCATTAGTTTCAATTCGGCGAAACGGGCGATTGTTAACCATTACCACACGGCATCTGGAGATCAGATTACCAGTCAACTGATCAGCGCTTGGGACAAGAAACTACTTTGGGAGCGAGGCGGCGACACGCCCTCGGGTCGGGTCTACGAGCGATGCCTGTTTGATTATTCTGTCGAGGGTCAGTGCACGCATAAGATCCTGGAAAGGACCTGTAATGGTGTGTCCCAGGAGCGGATTCCAGATATTGTGCTCAAGAAAGTTTCTGATTGAACATCGAGCCTCCTCCCTAAGGCCCCAAAGGGCTTCCTCGACGGAAGCCCTTTTCGTATCAGGCGAGCTGTTGGCCGGATCGGCATGGTCGCCGACTTCAGCCAAATGGGCGATCATCGACTTCCAGGCCTGAATCCCATCGAAAATCATCGTTTTCCGTCGCGAGCGAGCGTGTGATCTTGACTCGGTTCACCTTCTTTCCGATTTGCCGGTCAAGTCCCGCCTCCCGGTCGCTGCCGATTCCCACCATTTACTTGAGCCGAGGATTGGTGTTCTCTGTCGCTTCGGTTGAAGCAGCCGCGGTCAGAATGGTTGCCGACGAAGGACAGGCCATCGAGGACGATTGATTTCTCGCTGTGTCCGGCATGATTCTGGCTTAATGGAGCAACAATGGTACGGCTCCGAGTTGAAGATGGGTCGTTGGTTTGCCGGGATGACTTTGTAACAGCATGAGAGGGTTGGTTTTCATGGCTCGCATTCTTCTAGGGCGAGGCTTCGTCATCCTGTCGGCCATCCTGACGATCGTCCCTCTTCGGGGCGAGTCAGCCGATTCGGTGGTTGTGTTTAATGAGATCCAATACCAACCAGCGGATGAGGCGAGTCAACCCGAGTGGATCGAATTGCACAACATGATGGGGGTGACGGTCGATCTTTCCGGTTGGCGAGTTGAGGGGGCGGGCGACCTGACCTTCAAGGAGGGCACGCGAATCCCTGGAAGGGGCTACCTCCTATTGACAACGCTTCCGAATGATCCCTTGTTTGCGGAAAGTCCGGTTTATGCTCAGGCGTTGACCGGTCGCTTGTCGAACGATGGGGAGACGCTTCGATTGATCAATCATTCGGGGCGTTTGATGGACTGCCTTCGCTACCGCAACCGGCAAGGCTGGCCGGTCGGCGCGGCTGGCTCTGGGGCGACCCTGTCCAAGCGCCACGAACGATCGGCAGAGACGGGGCCCGAAAACTGGATGGCTTCCCCGAAGATCGGCGGGACTCCAGGGCGGCCCAATACACCGCCTGAACCCGCCCAGCCAAGCGTGTTTCCGCTGATCAAGGAAGACGCCCAGTGGCGATATCACAATACGGGGAAAGTGGCGCCCATCGGTTGGTCGAGTCTTGGTTTCGATCATTCGGACTGGCCGAGGGGAGAAGCGCCCTTTTGGGCAGGGGATGCCTCGGAGCGTCCTGGTTCCGAGGGAGTTCTCGCTTACTGGAAGCTCGACGAAGGCGAAGGGAAAACGGCAACCGATGGGAAGTCGGGAAGAGAAGGCCGATTGGTCAATGGGGTCGATTGGGTGAAGGATTCGGAACGGGGGTGGGTCTTGGAGTTCGATGGGGTCGACGGATATGTGGATACGGGGATCAAAATCCCAAGAATGACGTTGGAGAATGATTTTACATGGGCTTTTTGGGCGTTATCCAGGAAATCGTCCAACGTGCATGTGATCCTAGGAAATCGCTATCGTGCCAACGGCGCCGATTTTTCGCCCCGTGAGTTCATCAAGTTCACCAATGGAGGACTGGAGTTTCATCGCCGTGGTTCGGGTGAGGATATTCTCTATCCGCCGATTCCACGGAATGAATGGGTTCATCATGCCCTGGTGAAAAAAGGGAGATCGTTAACCTATTACCGAAACGGATCGGCACTCGGAAATCAGCGACTTTCCTCTGGATTGGAAAACCCCCAACCTCTTTATTTCGGTGGGGATCGGAACCGGGAAAACTGGCGAGGCCGGTTAGATGACGTTGGTTTGTGGAAGGTGGCCCTGGAAGCGTCAACCATAGCCCGGTTGGCCGACGGCACCCATTCACCTGAGTCCGCTCCGAGCCCGGGGGTGGAGCGTTCCCCTCAGGGTGGCACCGAGCTCTCTGGAGTGAGCTTGACCGCCTATTTTGCTGCTGAGTTTAACGTTATGGGCGAGCCGGCCGAGCTCCTCATGAACCTTCATGTCGATGATGGCGGGGTGGTCTTCCTCAATGGTCATGAGGTCCACCGTTTCAATGTGAAGGACGGCCCCCTTCAATTCGGGGACTTGGCCTCGGATTCAGTGGAAGTGGCTGTCGTCAATGGGCCGATATCGATTTCCCCTCGCTATCTGCGGGCCGGTCGAAATGTGATCGCCGTCGAGGTTCACCAGGCGAAGTCGATGATCGAGGCCGAGGATTTCGACTTCGGGCTGACCCTGGATGCCCGAGAGCCACCGGAGCGGTCCTCGAATCCCGGTCGTGTCCAGTTCAATGAAGTCGGCCGGGGAGAGGAAGGCCGTCTTGTCTTGGAAATCGCAAACCGAGATTCCGTGGTTCGTGATCTTTCGGGCTATGAGATCCGTGGTTCAAACCATCGCAGCTATCGGATGGACCAAGGACGCCAATTGGCGCCCGGAGGCTTCCTGGTCATCGATGAGGAGATCCTGGACTGGAAGCCGAGGATCGGAGACCGTCTTTTCCTACTGGCCCCTGGTGGGGGGACCCTTCTCGATGCCGTGGCCCTATCCGATCGATTGCAGGGACGCCTGCCGGAGGACCCCTCTCGGTGGTTTCATCCCCAAGAACCTTCCTTCGGCTCAGAGAATCCTCC
>MDTE01174250.1_pt1 | contig 17387 bp, 15 predicted proteins | sample 811231 | NCBI WGS metagenome assembly MDTE01 (sample SAMN05326651, study PRJNA326480) | marine metagenome | isolation source: seawater | place: Indian Ocean: Red Sea | collected 2010
ATGGTCGGGGCGATAGGATTTGAACCTACGACCCCCTGCTCCCAAAGCAGGTGCTCTACCGGGCTGAGCCACGCCCCGACCTCTAGATCCAAGTGGCTTTAAAGTCTCAAAATCGTCTATTGACGGCAAGGGCAAAAAAGAAGAGAAAGACGCGCGAGAGAAGCGCCCCAGAAAAGCGCGTAGGGGGCCGGCCGTCGCAAAGGCTATGACCCGGCAAGCAACCGCCTGCCCGACGCGCTCTTTCTTGCCCCCCAGCGCCTTTCCTAAACGAACACGAATCCTCAATCTGACGAGCCCTCCCACAAACCTTGCGACCCTGCCAAATTCCGCGTATCGTTGCCGTCCGCATCCTAACATTGGGAACCGATGGCACGGAAGACAATCCTGATCGTCGATGACGAGCCCGAGGTGCTCGACGCCGTCTCGACGCTGGTCCGTCACGAGGGGTATGACGTGATGCTCGCGGAGACTGGCGAGCAGGCGTTGAGTATCTTGGCGCGGCGCACGTTTGACTTGATCAAGACCGACCTGATGATACCGGAGATTTCGGGCTGGCAGCTGCTGGAGGCAGCGAAACAGCAGTATCCGGACATCAAGGTCGTGGTGTTAACCGGGTATATCGACGAGCAAGGCGAATCAATCCTACTCTACCGGAACGCCGACGGTTTCTTGGTCAAGCTGATTGATGTGCCCAAGATGAAATCGCTCCTGCAGAACTTGCTTTCGGGAGACGACATCATCGGCGCCACCACGGTCGAGGGCGTGCTGAGTCAGAACGGTTTCGCCGTCCAGGCATTCCGATCACCGCAACGTGCCCTGCAGTGCGCCCTCAAGAATCCGCCGCATCTGTTCCTCGTCGATATCGAGATGCCGGATATGTCGGGATTCGAATTCTACATGGAAGTCCGTCGCACCGAAGCATTGAACTCCCTTCCCGTGATCTTCCTGACCGGTCACTCGAGACGCGACCTCGTCGTGCAGGCCCTCGACCTGGGCGTCCAGGGGTTCGTCCTCAAGCCCTTCGATCCTGACGACGTGGTCACCAAAGTCCAGAGATCGATCGTCGGATCCCACCTGTCCGATGTCTGACCAGACTCTAACCGGGTCAAGCGCCCCACCGGACGAAGCCCTGCTCGGCCGTATCCGTGAAAGCCTGCGGGTAGACGGCTATGCCTATCTCGGTCCGATGTTGTCCGAAAACGAGGTCTCCGTGCTCCGAGACGCCATGAAACGCAAGTGGCACGACGAGGCGATCCGCGAAGACGAAGCAGGCGACCACATCCGCCGGAACAGCATGATGCGGATGTTCGAGTATGACCGGTCGTTCCGCGATCTGATCGTGCACGAACCCTTCCCGACCATTGCCGAAGCGATTCTGGGTGACGACTGCCATCTCATGTCGCAGAACGCGCTCTACAACGAACCGGGCGTGGGAGGCGGATGGCATCTGGACGACGTCTGCCAGTATCCCTTACCCGATGACACGGACGGTCACGATGCCGACTGCCCGCCTCCCTGCACGGTCCTCCAGATCTTCACACCACTCACTGACGTGGACACCGAAGATCGGGCGCCAACCCAGGTCGTACCCGGAAGCCACCTGGCCGGTCGCAAGCCTCCCTCAGGTGAGGACAATCCGACATTTCGCGATCGAGGGCCTGTCTCTATCTTGGCCAAAGCGGGCGACGCCTACTGCTTCAACAACCAGGTCTGGCATCGCGGTCCGGTGAACACGACCGACGAACCGCGTCTGCTTGCGGGCGCCACTTACAGTCGAAGGATCCTCGCCCAACGTTTCTACCCCTTCATCGACTATCAGATGCCAGAGCACGTTTGGGACGGGGCTGGCCCACGGCTTCAGCGATTCTTAGGCAGACACGAGAAGGGCGCTTACGGATAAACTCTAAAACAGTTCCAAGTTTCAGGTTCCAAGATCCAGGGAGAACCAGATTCCTTGGAGCTTGTTTCCTGGAACGGCGCATAGAGAGATCATACTTGAGTAACCCTGTACTGATTATAGACGGCCATTTAGATATGGCCTTCAACGCGCTGTATAAGCGGCGCGATCTGACGCAGCCGGTTCAGGTTCTGCGAGAGCGGGAGGATCCGATCCGGGGAACCGTGTCGCAGCACGCGGATTCGCTGGAGCGGCGTACCGGGCCCTGGCCGCACAAGCCGGCAACGGTTACCGTCTCGTTGCCAGAGATGCGAAAAGGACGTGTCGGGATCATGCTGACGACGGTCATGGCGCGGGTGCAGGCGCCGACGACGGCGACGCATAACTCGGTTCGTACGCAGGCAGTCGCTCATGCGCGGGGGCGGTCACATCTTCACTACTATGAAGCGTTGGAGCGTGAGGGTGAGATCTTCTGGATCAAGACGGCGGACGATCTCGACAAGTCGGTGGCGATGTGGGCAGATCCCAAGGACGACACGCCGGTCGGGCTGATCCTGACGATGGAGAGTGCGGATCCGATTCTCGGGCCGGACAATGTCTCGTTTTGGGCTGGAGCCGGACTGAAGTCCGTCTCTCTGACGCACTTTGGGGCGAACACGTATGGACACGGTACTGGGACCGTTGGCGGGTTGTATCCGCCCGCCTACCCGCTGATGGATGCGCTCGCAGAGACTGATATCGCGATCGACCTGAGTCACGCGTCCGACCTGGCCTTCTGGCAGATACTCGACCACTGGAAGGGACCCGTTCACGCCAGTCACTGCAACTGCCGCGCGCTCACACCAGGCCAACGTCATCTCACGGACGACATGATCAAGGCGATCACGGACCGTGGCGGTGTGATTGGGATGGTGTTCGCCGAGCAGATGCTGAGCCCGTTCTGGAACTGGGACGACCCGTCGACGCACTACGCGAACTCGACGCGGCCGATGAAGGCGGCGATCGCTCATATCGATCATATCTGCGAGCTGACGGGTAACACCGATCACGTGGCGTTCGGGACAGACCTTGACGGAGGCTTTGGGCGGGAGTTGTCCCCTATCGATTACAACACGATCGATGATCTCCAGACGTTCGTAGACAACCTGCGTGATCACGGGTATGGGGAAGAGGATATTGAGAAGATCGCGCACGAGAATTTGATTCGGTTCTTCAAGACAGCTTGGGAAGGCTAGGGAACCACAGAGGACGCAGAGGGGATCAAGATGAAGGTCCCGGCGAGGTCGGGGCTTGGAGATGCCTCAAATTACAACCTTGGGTTCCTCTGCGTCTTCTGCGTCCTCTGCGGTTCCACCCTTTATGGCAAACAGACTGGTTATAGACAGCCACCTGGACCTGGGGTTTTCTGCTATCCAGGTGAACCGGGATCTGACGCAGCCGGCGTTGACGGTGCGGATTCACGACTCGGAACCGGTAACTCGGAGCTTTGGGAGCTGCACGACCACGTTCCCGGAACTGCGGAAGGGGCACGTCGGGATCGTGTTCGGGACGGTGATGTCCAGGACGGATGCGAACGACGAGTGGACCAAGACGGGGATGTATGTCCAGTCTCAGTGCCACGGTGTCGGGATGGGGCATTACGCGTTCTACGAGGCGATGGAGCAGGAAGGCGAGATCCGATTTATCCGTTCGGCAGAGGATCTGGATGCGTCCATCGAGGCGTGGAAGGATCCGGCCCCGAACGAACCGATCGGGCTGATGCTCGCGATGGAGAGCGCCGACGCGATCATGGATCCGGATCAGGTGCCGGAGTGGTATGAGCGCGGTCTGCGGATGGTCAGCATCCAGCACTACGGGGTCAGCTCGTATGCGCACGGGACGGGGACTGAGGGTGGGCTGCTACCGCGCGCCAAACCGTTGCTCGACGCGCTCAAGGATGCCGGCATCATCGTCGACATGACGCACACGACGGATCAGGGCTTCTGGGAGACACTCGAGGCGTACGACGGCCCCGTATGCTCGTCTCACCACAACTGTCGCGCGCTCACGCCGGGACAACGTCAGCTGACTGATGACATGATCAAGGCGATCGCCGAACGCGGCGGCGTCATCGGCGCAGCCTTCGACGCGTGGATGCTCGATCCGAACTGGCAGCGGGAGGTTCCCTGCTACGAGCAACGAACGGAAGCCACCCTTAAGACGGTTGTCGATCATATCGACCATATCAGTCAGCTGCTCGGGAACTGTGATCACTCGGGTATCGGGACAGACCTGGATGGTGGGTTCGGGCAGGAGCAGTCGCCGAACGATCTGAACACGATCGCGGATTTACAGCGGCTGCCGGATATACTCGAGAATCGCGGGTACTCGGAAGGTGATATCGAGAAAGTCTTGAACGGGAATTGGATTCGCTTACTGAAGTCCTGTTGGTAGTCATTCCCGCGGAAGCGGGAATCTACGCTTGTATATCGTCACTCTACGTAGGTTTTCTATTTATGGATCCCCGCTTTCGCAGGGATGACGGCTTATGCGACCTAACATCATTCTGATAACGACCGACCAACAGCGCGGCGACTGCCTTGGCTGCGACGGACATCCTGTAATCGAGACGCCGTATCTGGATGAGCTGGCGGAAGATGGGGCTCGGTTTCCGCACGCGTATACGTCGGTGCCCTCGTGCACGCCGGCTCGTGCCGGGATTCTGACAGGGATGGATCAGTGGAACCACGGACGCCTGACGATGACCGGGACGGATCCGCTGGAGTATCCGGCGACGTTGCCGGGTGAACTGGCGAAAGCGGGCTACCATACGCAGGCGGTCGGCAAGATGCACTTCGCGCCTCAGCGTCGGCTCTACGGGTTCCATAACATGGTGCTCGACGAGAGTGGACGCCGTGAGGGTGACTTCATCAGCGACTACCACGAGTGGTTCGACGAAAACAAGGAAGGGCCCTACGGGTATCGCGATCACAGTGTGGACTGGAACAGCTGGATGGCGCGTCCGACGCATCTGCCCGAACATCTGCACCCTTCGTGGTGGACGGCCTCCGAGGGCATCAAGTTCTTGAAGCACCGTGATCCGACGAAGCCGTTCTTCATGTGGCTGTCGTTCGCACGACCTCACTCACCGTATGACGCGCCGCAGACGTACTTCGACATGTATAATGGGAATCCCGACATCCCTCGAGCGGCAGTCGGAGACTGGTGTGACCGCTGGGACAAGAAGGTGGCAGATACGAATGCACCCTTCTCCCACCGGACAGACGCTGAGACACACCGCGCACGGGCCGGCTATTACGGCAACATCACCTTCATCGACCACCAGATCGGGCGTGTCCTCTACGAACTCAAGCGCTATTCGCGTGAAGTCTGGCACAACACGATGGTGATCTTCACGTCCGATCACGGCGATATGATGGGCGACCACCATCACTGGCGGAAGACGTATGCCTACGAAGGCTCGGCGCGCGTTCCTTTCGTGATGCGCTTCCCGTCGGCCTGGGACATCGATCGTGAGCAGGTGCTGGATCAGCCGATCGAATTGCGTGACATCATGCCGACCTGTCTGGATGCAGCGGGCGTCGATATTCCCGACAACGTTGATGGTAAGAGTCTGCTGACAATCGCACGGGATCCGAACGCCGAGTGGCGTGACTTCGTCCAGGGCGAGCATACCACCTGTTACGACGCCGAATACGGCATGCAGTATGTGACGGATGGTCGTGAGAAATACGTCTGGTATCACCACACGGGTGAAGAGATGTTCTTCGACCTGGAAGAGGATCCGCTCGAGTGTCGTGAGCTGTCGAAAAGCGAGAGTCACGCCGATCGCGTCAACCTGTGGCGTAAACGGTTGGCGGAGATCAACGAGAACCGGGGGGATCCCCGAGGGCAGAGTGGGGAGCTTGTGGTGCAGACGAATGGGGCGTTGCGGCTTTCGCCGAAGTATGATGAGTGGAAGGAGCGGGCGCTGGAGGTGATGGAGTAAACCGTTGGCATGCTGAGCCCTTCGACTCCGCTCAGGGTGACCTGCCCCAACTTATAGGTGCAATATGGCAGCGAAGAAGAACTACTGGCTCGTGAAGAACGAACCGAAGGAATGCTCGTTCGACGAGCTCAAGGATCGGCCCAAGTCGACGGGATACTGGACGGGGGTGCGGAACTACCAGGCGCGTAACTTCATTCGCGATGGCATGCAGAAGGGTGATCTCGCGTTTTACTATCACTCGAACTGTGAGGAGCCCGGCATCGCGGGGGTCGTCGAGATCACTAAAGCTGGGTATCCGGACCCGAATCAGTTCGACAAGAAGCACCGGTATTACGACGAGAAGTCGAAGGAAGAGGATCCGCGCTGGTTCTCGTTCGACGTGAAGTGGAAGAAGAAGGCCAAGAACTTCGTTCACCTTGCAGACCTGAAGGCGAACAAGAAGCTGGAGGAGATGAAGGTCGTACAGCGGGGTCAGCGGTTGTCTATTCAGCCGGTGACGAAGAAGGAATGGGATGAGGTTTGTAAGATGGGAGGCCTGTAGAGGAAAGGAAGAGACGTTCCAAAGAGACGAAATGCGTTCCAAGTTCCAGGTTTCAAGCTCAAGGCAGATGTTTCTCCTTGGAACCTGGAACGCCTCTTGGTGTTTTGGAACGCCTTTGCTCGAGAAACCCAATGCCAACAATCATAGAGACATACGAAGAGGCCTTCTGCAAAGATCGCGCTCTGGCCGACCAGGCTCGTGACGTCTTCCCTGACGGAGTGACCCACGACAACCGGCACGCCGACCCGTTTCCTGTGTATGTGAGTTATGCAGACGGAACGAAAAAATATGGGCTGGATGGGCGGGAGTTTATCGACTACTGGTGCGGTCACGGGGCGCTGTTGCTGAGCCATAATCCGCCGGAGGTGGTGGAGGCGGTGACGGCACAGATCTCGAAGGGTACGCACTACGGGGCGTCGCACGAGTTGGAGATCGAGTGGGGGCGGTGGGTACAGAAGCTGATCCCGTCGGCGGAGCGGGTTAGGTTTGTGAATTCGGGAACCGAAGCGACGCTGATGGCGATCCGGCTGGCGCGGATGTTTACGGGCAAAAACAACATCGTGAAGTTCGCCGGTCACTTCCACGGCTGGCACGATTCGGTTATTCCGGCTGCTCGCCCGCCGCTGGACACGCCGGTTCCGGGGATTCCTCAAGCGGTCGTGGACAACACGATTGTCCTTCCGCCGAACGATATCGACGCCGTTCGCGAACATCTCGCGTCGGATCCGGACGTGGCCATCCTGTTGATCGAGCCGACCGGAGGCGGGTGGGGTGCAATCCCGTGTCCGCCTCAGTTCCTGGCCGATCTGAGGCAGGTGACGGAGGAGCACGGAGTCATCCTGCTCTTTGACGAAGTCATCACGGGATTCCGGGTCTCACCGGGCGGCGCACAGGCACACTACGGCATCACGCCGGACATTACGACAATGGCCAAAATCCTAGCCGGCGGGCTTCCCGGCGGGGCGTGTGCGGGGCGGGCAGACATCATGGACCTGCTCTCGATCCGCGAGACCGATCCGGAGAAGAAGATGCCGCATCCGGGGACGTTCAACGCGAATCCCCTGTCGGCTTCAGCCGGTATCGCGACGCTGAAGATCGCGTCGACAGGTGAGCCCCAGGCGCACGCAAACGAAACAGCTGCGAAGTTGCGTCACGGTCTGGCGAAGATCATCGACGATCGTGGGCTGGGCTGGGGTGTCTATGGCGAGTTCTCGTCCTTCCGGGTGGTGATCGACCACGGGATCCCGGGGATCAAGGCGCTCGAGTTCGATCCCCTCGCACACGACATCAACAAGCTGAAGTCGCCCTCTCGACCAGATGTGTCGAAGGGACTTCGGATGGGCATGCTGTTGAACAGCGTGGATTTCCCGGGAACGCCGATTACGATGGCGGGCCATTCGGATGAGGATGTGCAGAAGACGCTGGGGGCGTTTGAGACGACGTTGGGGTGGTTGGAGAGGGATGGGTTGATATAGGGCGGGGAGCGGAGGGGAGAGAGCGGAGAGCAATCCTGCAACAGATTCAAATGGCAACGCCCTCGTGTTTGGCACGAGGGCGTTTTTGTCTATACGAAGAGCTCGCCGGCGGTCTGCCCTCCGTAGCTTTGGCGGAGGAGGGAGACGGCTCCTACGAGGCGCCTTGTGGCGAACCCTCACCTGAATGTAACGGTTCGCATCCTATGCGGCCCCACGAATGATGGGTGTATTCTCAGGTGGCTCCGATTCCCTGTTGCCTTGCCACCCAGGATACTCGCCGTTGCATCCATGTAGTGAGTGGCGAGTGCACGCCTGGCCGTGTCTGTGGTGTTCGGGAGTGATCGGTGTGGCGTTGAGCCGTGGTGAAACATCATCTGCCCGGCCTTCAACTCGACGGGTATGGCAGAGGCCTCATCCGGTTCGCGCATCACATATCCTGCAGACTCGATCCCCTCGTGATCCCACAGACGGTCGTGCGCCCTGGGGATAACCCACATACAACCGTTTTCCGTGGTCACATCTTCGAAGGCCATCCAACAGGACACAACAGCATTGCGCTTGCTGACCCTGAAGTAGTAATCGTCCTGATGCCAGCCGATTTCGCCCCCTGTGTTCGCAGGCTTGTGGAGCCCCTGGCACAGTACAAGGCGAAGGTTAGGCCCGATCAGATCTGTCACACTATCCAGAATCCTCGGATCGCGGATGAGCTGGTCGAAGACCGGATGGGCCAGATGAGCACACCGGATCTGATAGACTTCCGTATCGGTGCCGTCCTCGAGCTTTCCCTTCCGGATATTCTTCAGCCGAGATTCGCCGCGCAGACGGTCCAGGCAGTCGTCGTAGCCCTGACCGTAGGCCTCGACCTCCTCAGGGCTGAAGACGTCGTCGAACACGAGGTATCCCTCGCGTTGGAATGTGGCGGTTTGGTCAGGGGTCAGCATTTGATTCTGAAATCGGGTTGGTCCAGGCCGTACTCGGACGAATTAAGGGCAATCGGAGATTGCCGTCTACGTGCCCTCAACCTGACCGTCCCTTACGGGTATCTCCACAGGCAATTCCAGCCTGTCTCCCCATTCCTTCCACGAGCCGATGTAGTTGCGGACGTTTTCGTAGCCGATCAGCCGCAACGCCAGGTAGCTGTGAGAGGAACGGTATCCGCCCTGTCAGTAGCAGGCGACGGTCTGCTCGGGCATCACGCCGGCACGTTCATACATCGTGCGCAGTTCGTCCCCCAATTTGTAGCAGCCATTCTCGTCCAGGTTGTTGACATACTCGATATGGACGGCGCCCGGAATCGCGCCGCCCCTGGCCGACCGTACGGTCTCACCATAGTGTTCGCCCTCGCTTCGGGTATCGAGCGGTATGAAATCGCTCTGATCCAACGCATCCCGGATCTCTTCGAAGCCAATGTTGAGCGGCGGTCTCGGGTTACTCGTAAACGTGGCGGCTTCTGCCTCTTCCGTCACCTGAGTCACCTCGTAACCGGCGGCCAGCCAGGCACCAAAGCCCCCGTCGAGCACGTGCACATCTTCGTGACCGTGATACTCGCACACCCAGAAACCACGAGCGGCGCGCATGCCGGAGTTGTTCTCGTAAAACACCACCGTATGGTCAGAGCCGACGCCTCGACTGCCCAGGAAGTAGGCATACATATTCATGAACGACACGAACGGCTCCGCCCGCGTATCCGCCAGGCTGATCCCGTAGACGTCGATGTGGATCGCCCCGGGAATATGGCCTTCCACGTACTCGTGCACGGGTCGCGTGTCCACGATTCGCACGTTGGGATCTCCCAGGCGATCATTCAGTTGATCGACCGTCCACAGGAGATCCCCATTCACGTATCCTCGATCGCTCATTGAGCGTCCTCCTTTCGAACCATCCTCTCGAGATCCTCGTCGGGATTCGGATAGAACAGAAACGTTGCGTAGCCGTAGGCAAGCAGCTCACCGATCATCGACCGGACACCGCTGCTCTTGGTCCACCAGCGCTCCGGGTCGTAGACGATCGGATCGACGGCCAATATACCGACGTCCGCGACACCGTCGAGTGCGGCGGCGTACAACATCCACGAACGTCTGGCGTGTGGCCCCTCGGACACGACATCCATTGTTTGGGGTCCACGTCCAAGTACCCGCTTGCGAAGCGTGAGTCCTGAATGGTACGTCCGATCCTTCGCGACTTCAGGCCTCGGAACCGCGACAACAGTAGTCAGCCCTGCAGACGCCAACTGGTGCGCCCCCACCTCAGCGATCGTATTGAACTGTGGGTAGAGCTCGCTGAAGAATGTGCCCTCGGCGATCGGGCCGCCGGTCACGAACACCGAATCATAGGCTCCCGAGCGAGCGATCTCGGCACACGTCGCAAGCTGCCTCTTCGACATCCAGCCTTCGACGACCAGGATGCCTCTACCGAGCGGTCTGTTCGTATTCAAGAACGGATAGATCGTCACGAGCACGAACACCGCGATCACGACGGGAATCCCTACGATGACCGACCAGCCCTGCCATGTCGGCACGACCACTTCTCGCCGGACGAATAGTCGTCCTCTAAGCATCGACCGAAGGGTGTCTCTTGTGCCAGTCTGTGGCGGACTCGTAGGCGAACCCCGCCGCCAGCAAACCAGACTCGTCGTGCAGATGACCCACAAACGTCATGCTCACGGGCTGCTCCTCGAGGAACCCGCACTTCAGCGTCAACGCGGGATGGCCGGTCAGGTTGGCGCCAGAGAGATTCCGTGAACCATTCCCTGGCGACAGGATGACATCGAACGGTACGAGCGAGGCTTCCCAGGCGTCAATCAAGGGACGCCGGCTGCGGAGGGCCCTCAGATACTCGACAGCCGGAATCGCTCGCGCGGCGATGAACGATGCCGGCCAGTTACTGTTGTCGGTCTCAACCAGATCGGATATCGCTTTGTCATCTGCAAGCAGGGAATCAAAGGATGCGGATACTTCGGCGCTCAAGAGGATCTCGATCGCCGATGCTGGGAGATCGGGCGCTGTCCACTCCCCAATCTCAGCCCCGAGATCGACGAGTGTCTCCCGCACCTGTTCGTGCACCTTCTTCAGCGGCTCTTCTTCGATCCCGTCGTATGAGTCGACGGCCATGCCGATCCGCACGCCTTCGAGCTCGGAAGACGGCGGCCAGGCGAACGGCGCATCCACGCTGGATGGATCTCGTGAATCTTCCCCACGGATCGCGTCGAACACCGCCGCGCAATCCTCGACGGATCGGCACATCGGTCCGAGCTTGTCCATCGTCCACGACAAGGCCATTGCCCCGTACCGGCTGACCCGGCCGTAGGTCGGTCGAAGCCCGGTCACGCCACACTGGTTGCTCGGAGACGTGATCGAGCCCTGCGTCTCAGAACCGATGCTGAACCCGACCAATCCTGCAGCCGTCGCCGCGCCGGGACCGGCGGATGACCCGCTCGAATCCTGTTCCAGGTTCCAGGGATTGCGCGTCGATCCGCCAAACCAATTGGGTCCACTGGCGAGCGCTCCCAATGACAGCTTACCGACCAGGACGGCTCCGGCGGCCTCAAGCTTCTCCACAACCGTCGCATCGATGTCAATCTCCTGATCCTTGAACGGACTCGCGCCCCAGGTGGTCCGGTAGCCTCGCGTAGCCAGCAGATCCTTCGCCCCCCAGGGGACTCCGTCCAACGGCCCCAAACGTGCATCTCGCATCTGCCGATCCTCCGCCGCACTCGCCTGTTGCAGGGCGAGATCTTCGGTGAGGGTCACCAGCGCCTTAAGCTTCGGGCCGTAATTGGAGAGTCGATCGAGGTAAAGACGGGCCAGTTCGACCGGAGAGACCTCTCGGGCAGCGATCAACCGGGAGTGCTCAGCCGCTGAAAGAAACGCGAGTCCATCGGGCTCGGCAGGGCGGTCGACTGCTTGCTCTGACAACCAGAAGGAGGAGGAACCCTCAGGCGGGTCGACCGGACGGAAGAAGGTGGTGGGCTCCGCGCCGAAGTCGAGTGGGATATCACGCAGTTGCGTGAACTTCTTCCGGTTCGTCTTCAGGCGATCCAGAACCTTCTCGCGCTGCGCTTTCGGAAGCGAAAGCCCGACCAGCCGTTCGAATGCGGCGAAGTCCGCTTCCCAATCAGGTTCTGATTCCGCCATCGTGGATCCTTCCGAATACGTAGAACGTCAGCCGAGCTGTTGTGCCTGCCCCAACTGAGATGCGGCCAAAGCGGCGTCCGCCAGAGCCAATGCCTGCCGACCATCACGCGCGGTCACGGCGGGTTCTGACTTCCCGCTCACGACGTCGACGAAGTGATCGAGCTCCGCGCGATAGGCTTCGGCATACCGTTCGAGGAAAAAGTAGGGTGGCTTTTCGCGATGCACACGATCGCCATCCCACACCTCGACTGTGTTCGTCTGCACGTTATCCGCCTTCGCCATCCCCTTACTGCCAAAGACCTCCATCCGCTGGTCGTAGCCGTAGACGGCGCGACGGCTGTTGTCGATCTGGCATAGCTTCCCGGATGCCGTCTTCATCGTGACGACGGCAGTGTCGATGTCACCCGCATTCCCGATTGCGGGATCGACGAGACAGCTCGCGGATGCGAACACCTCTACAGGATCCTCCCCCAGCAGCCAGCGCGCGAGGTCAAAGTCGTGGATCATCATGTCACGGAACAGGCCGCCGGAAACGTTGATGTATTCGATCGGCGGGGGGCCCGGATCGCGACTCGTGATCTTCACGATCTCCAGGTCGCCGATCTTTCCGTTCGCGATCGCGTCGTGCACGGCCTTGAAGTTCGGGTCGTATCGTCGGTTGAACCCGACGAGCAGCGGCGTGTCCGCCGCTTCGATCTCGTCCACCCTCTCGTCGACCCGCCCGAGATCCAGGTCGAGTGGTTTCTCGCAGAAGACGGCTTTGCCAGCCTTGATGCCTTCAAGGATCAGGTCGAGGTGGGTGTCCGTTGAGGAGGCGATCATAATGCCATGAACATCGGGATCGGACAGGGCCGCTTCGACGGATGTGGTTGATTGGGCGCCGTTGGCGTCAGCCAATCCCTTTGCGGACTGTTCGAAGACGTCAACGACCCATTTGAGGTGGGTCTTGGTGTTAGCAGCGATGTTGGTGGCGTGGACGGCGCCGATTCTTCCAGCGCCGAAAAGGGCAATGTTGGTCATTTGCTAGGAGTAGGATACGCGGGGTCACTTCGAGCGTAGTCGAGAAGTCCCCCGTTAGGTTTCTATATAGGCGAGTTCTCGACTCCGCTCGAACTGACGCCGTCTATCGTTGGCTGCTACTTTGGGCTGCTGTTTCTTCGGGCAAGATGCTCCAGATACATCTCCATCTGTAAGCCATACTTCCAATCGTGATAGGCCTTGCTACTCGCATTCGGCTCGACCACTTCGCCTGCCTTACACATCTCCCCCATGCCGGACTCAATCGAGTCGAATGCGCCGCCGGCTACTGCGCCAAGGATGGCGGCACCTAGAAGTACGGCTTCGGGTTCTTTAGGGAGTTCGATGGGGCGCTGAGCGGCATCAGCGTGGGTCTGGATCCAAAGCGGGTTCTTGGTGCCACCGCCGCATGCTTTGATCGTCCTGATCGCGTAGCCCTTTTCCTCCAGCGCGTCGATGATGTGGCGCGTGCCGTAGGCGATGGCCTGGATGGTGGCGTAGTAGAGGCGGGCGAGGGTGTCGTAGGACGTGTCGAGCGTCAGGCCGTCGACAATCCCGCGGGCATTCGGGTCGGCGTTCGGGGAGCGGTTACCGTGGTGATACGGGAGGATGTGGATGCGTTCCGTATACTCGGGGCCGACGCCTTCGCTGGCGATGAAGCTGTTTAGCTCGGCGTGGACGGTGTTCATGTCTTTGCCGTCGAGCACGTGTGAGAGGGACTCGCCGTCCTTACGGCCGCCGTAGCGTTCGATGGTGTGGTCGAGCAGGGCGCCGGTCGCGCTCTGGCCTCCTTCGTTCAGCCACTTGCCGGGAATCATCGCGCCGTAGTAAGGGCCCCAGACACCGTTCACGAACCGAGATTCAGGGGCGACGGCCATGTGACACGAGGACGTGCCGCCGATCAGGGCGAGAGACGACTCGTCGACCGCGACGCCAATGCCGCCAGCGTGTGCGTCGATGATGCCGACGCCGACCGTCGTGTTCGTCGACAGCCCGAGATGGTCGGCGGCTTCTGCTGTGAGCGTACCGGCGTTCTCCCCCATCGGAGCGATCTCATTCGTCACGCGCCCGCCTTCGAACAAATCGCCGATCCCGACGGCGTCGAAGAACACCTGGTCCCACTTCGACTCGTGGCCGAGGTAGGTCCATTTGCAGACGTTCGTGCACAGGCTCCGCAGATCCTGTCCTGTCGACTGGTAGACCATGAAGTCGGCGAGATCAAAGAACTTGGCCGTGCGCGACCACGTCTCGGGCAGGTTCTCTTTCAGCCAGAGCAGCTTCGGGGGCTCCTGTTCAGGCGACATAATACCGCCGACATACTGGAGGACATCGAACCCGCCGCCGTTGATCCGGTTGACCTGGTCGATCGCTCGATGATCTCGCCAAACGATTATGTTCCAGTCGTCGTCACCGCTCTCGGAGACGGTCACGGGACTGCCCTGTCCGTCCAGGGCCACGAGCGAACAGGTCGCGTCGTAGCTGAGCCCAATCACATCGCTGCCGGATCGCCCCGATTCTGAAAGCGCCTGACGGACGACTTTGCCCGTCTGCTCCCAGATGTCGCTCGACGACTGTTCGTAGAAATCTTCCTTCGGGTGGTTCTCTTTGATCGGCTCGGTCACGCTGGCCAGCATCTTGCCGTCGAGCGTGAACACACCCGCACGGACACTGCCGGTTCCGACGTCGACTCCGATTGCGACTTGATTGCTCATTCGTCTATTTCCGTATGTCGCTGGCTCTGCCTGCGAGGAGATAACACCTATGCGGCCCCTCCCCCCAACCTGCGGTTGGGGGTGGACCAACTCCTTGTGTTGCCCTCGACGCTATGTCTTACCTAGACTCTTGCGCTGCGCCTTCTAGCCCTCACCTGCACGTGCAAGCACGAGCTGTCCTCTCCCGCTAGCGGGAGAGGATTCTTCCTTATTCCTCTCCCCTAGCCTTGGGCTAGGGGTGGACCATTTCCTTGCACCAACAGTGCCCGCTACTTCACGCCTAACAGGTCATCGATCTCCCGCTGATACGCATACACCTCACCCGCGCAAACCTCATCCATCGTCACAGCCCGACCGGCGATCGCCGACTCGCACAGCGCGTGAGATGCGGCCACATCCCGCAGGCCTTCCTCCCCATCGATCTCCAGGTCACGACCGTCAAGAATGGCCTCTGACAGTTCGTGGTACTCGAGGGCAATCAGCTTCCAGTCGACGGCCTTGTCGCCCACAGACACCTTCGTCGGAAAGAAGTGATCAGCGAGCGGCTCGATCTCGAAGTCGGGGAAGCGGGTCAGGAGTTCAGCCTGCTCGACGACGGTGCCATCCATCTCGACCAGCTTGATCTGTGATCCTCGATTCCCGAACCCCTCGATCAATCCCTCTATTCCCCAGATCATTTGCCGCCCAAAACTGACGGGGCCCGCGAGCTGCATCATGAAGTTCAGGGCAATTCCACTCTCCATACGAAACAGAGCGGACGCTGAATCCTCAGCTGTCGCGGGGACGGTCTCAGCCATCGCCTTGTGCCGATCCTGGTAGAAGCCGTATTGCGAACCCTCTTCGGGTGTTTTCTCGCGTTCGGTTTCGATCAGACGCGCGTCAGCGTAGATCTCCCGTACTTCGCCCAACTGATAGCGGATCAGATCCGTGTAGTGCACCCCCATGTCCAGGAGCGGTCCGGCTCTTTCCTTCAGGTGACGCCACGGGGTGATGAAGATGCGCTTTCCGGCGCGTACGGAATGGAGAACGGCCCCGTAAACATCCCCGATCGCTCCCTGCTCAATCATGTGCCTGGCCAGCCGCGCGGACGGATCGCGTCGATAATTCTCGGCGACCGAGATCAGTTTCCCGTTACGCTCAGCCGCGTCCATCATCATCCGACACGTCTTGATCGTCATGCCAAACGGCTTTTCGACCATCACGTGCAGCCCCAGATCGAGCGCCTGACAGACCACATCGTGGTGGAACGACGGATCGGTGACCACGTCGACGGCATCGAGGTCGGGAATAGCCTTCGCCATCTCCTCGAGGTCGGTGTAAACGGGTGGACGAAATCCCATCATCCGTTCGACCTCGCCCGCCGCCCGTTCACCGTTCTCGCGATTGATGTCACACAGCGCGGCGAGTTCGACACGACAGAACGGGGTGCCCGTCAGTTCTTTTAGGCCATAGAGGTGGCGCGTGCCCATGCCGCCACAGCCAACGAGAGCAATTTTGATCTTGGTCATTCCACCTGCCAGACGTCACTGCGCAGAGCGCAGCGACGAGAAGTTCACATCATATCATCGGCCGGGCTGAGCCTGGCACACGGGTGGGCTCCTGCCCACACTAAACTTGCTCCACGCCTCTCGTCGCCGTGCTCGGCATGGTGACGGAGTCTCAGCTCGGTTATTGATCGAGCTCGATCTTAGTAACCCACCCTGATGCCGCGTCGCAATACACCCACGTGTCATCCGTCAGCTTGGACAGCCCGTGTGGTTCCGGATGCGGGTCGGGTACTTCGATGCGGTCCATCTCTTCGCTCGTGTCGACGTCGAGCTTGATGATCAAGCGGCGGCCCGTGTGCGTGACCCAGAGGCCGTCCTCGACGCGGATCATCCCGTGACCGCGTTCGTAAGGGAGCTCCACCGTCTTCAGGATGGACCAATCGGCGACTTTGACCTGGTGGGCCTTCTGCGCCTTCAGCTCCTGGATCCAGAGGGTGCCCGGTTCGAACGAGTCGTACTCGATCCCGTGGGTCCCGCTTTCGCCGGGGATGTTCTCGCGGCGCTTCGTCTTCCCGGTTTTCGGATCGACACCGAGGACGTCTCCGTGGGGGGCATCCGTCGACCGCTCTGTCCGCCAACGGCCGCCGGGACCATTGGCAGCGAACCACAGCAGGCCCTCCCCGTAGGTCAAGCCGCTCGTGTTGGACGACTCGGACGGGATTTCCTTGATCAGCTTTGTGACGCCGTAGGTATCGTCAACTTCACTGATGTCCATCAGGGCACATCGATCGGTGACCTGATCGGCGATCCAGAGACCGTCGTCGGTCAGTTGGATGCCATTGGGGACGCCGTATTGGGCGCGGAAGAAATTGGTGATTTTGACGTTCATGGGTTACTCTTCGTCATCCTGAGGAACGAAAGGGTATGGACCGGTGGATCGCCTGGAAACGGTCCCGTAAGGTTACGTTGAACTAGCACCGGGCGTTTCTGAGAGCGGAACTGTTGGACAACAGCGGCGCCCTGTTTCCTCTATCTCTGGGTACCAGGGGGCTACCGCCCCTGGCTAACTATCGGTCGCCCCTTCGGGGCTAGCCTGCTTCTCCTTTGGCGGTTCTTGGCGTCCCCTGCCTACGCAGG
>MDTE01070615.1_pt1 | contig 17378 bp, 18 predicted proteins | sample 811231 | NCBI WGS metagenome assembly MDTE01 (sample SAMN05326651, study PRJNA326480) | marine metagenome | isolation source: seawater | place: Indian Ocean: Red Sea | collected 2010
TGAGCTCACTTGCGAAAACTAAGTACTGATCCACCCTTTTTTGGGTTTATCGAACCATACATGTACTTGACCGGTCCCAGCGGCATTTTCATAGTCGCTATATTTTCGCCCAGGTGCATTGCAGGCTGCACCTCCAAGTGCGCCGATCATCATAAGATAATGGCCGAAAAAACCTTCTGGCTTGTGCGAGTAATATGCTTGCATGTTACAGAGAACATCGGCGTGCCGTCCCTGTTCCCACCAGGAAATTCGTTCCTCATCTGCAGCGCGCGCAGCAGGCGTACGGATATGAATTGGGTCCGAGGCTTCGTGCTTGGGCAGTTCAGACAAAGACCAAAAACGGTGGCTCATGCCTCCACTCGCCAGCAATATGATACTTGAATTTGATGCCTCAGCTGCTTCACCGATTGCTCGGCCAACTGTTAGGAAATCCGTTTCCTCAGCGGTTTGGCAGATACTCACGGAAAGCCACGCTTCATCCGAGCCTAGGTAGTGAGCGAGGTTGATCGTCGGATAGTTTATCGGCAAATACGGGTCATTATTAACGGTGCATTGCGCACCTGCTGAGCTAACCTTTTCTGCGATTAGTTTTGCAAGTTTTGGATCTCCCCTAAGGTCATAAGGAATTTGTTGTATACCTCGTGGAAGCTCCTCTGAAGTGTACTTGCCTTCTCGCCTCTCGTGACCAGTTACAAGGAATTCAACTGTTGAATACCAGTGAGTGTCAAAAACAATAACAACATCAGGATTGAGAACATCAAAAACCTGGGCTCGGAGCTTCTTAAGTCCTGGAACAAGACTAATTTCCTTACCCTCGTTTAATTCGTATCGGATCTCCCTCGGCAACATGATCGTTGGCACATGCGATAAAAAACCCGCACCAATAATCTCACCCATATTTTTCTCCTAACGCCTCGCCCGATAGCCAGTATGCCAAAAAAGATCGTACCAACCGGTGGTTTCATTCACACCACCATAAGTAATCTGTTCTGAGCATCTACTGACCAACATACGAACCTTGTTCTCCTATGCCAAATTGGCCGATTTTGCTAAGTGATGCTCAAAGAGAGTTTTGATATTCTTATGATGGAGATATTGGCTGGCAGCAGACGCAAAAAATCTTGTCGCTATGCAAGAATAGCAAACCGTACGGAGCGAAAACTACTCATGACCATGCAATCCAGCTTTACTCATTCCGAAGACGCGTACGCCGACCTGTCGTCGCACGACGCTTTTTTGAATGGCGTACCGCACGCGACTTTCGAACGGTTACGCAAAGAGGATCCGTTGTCTTGGAGTAATTCCTGCGACGGTAGTCGAGGTTTCTGGTCGATCACGAGGCACGAGGACATTCTTCAATTAAACAAGCAGTTTGACCTACTAACCTCGGCTCGGGGCATACGCCTAGAAGATCAAACAGAGGAAGAGTACATTGCACGTCGGACATTCCAGGAAACCGATCCGCCAGAGCACCGTCACACCCGTGCCCTTGTCAACAAGGCTTTCTCCCGACCCGTCATTGCTAAATACGAAGAGCTTATTCGAGAGTTGGCCTCAGAAATTCTCGATAAGGCCTTTGAAGAAGAAGAGTTTGATGCGGTCGAGAGAATCGCCCGTCAGCTGCCGATGCGCATGCTTGCACGCATCATCGGTGTTCCTGACGCTGACAGCGACTGGCTCGTCGCTAAAGGTGATGAACTGATTGCGAACACCGATCCAAACTATACAGATTTTGTTGTTGATCAAGTTGACACCAACGAGTTTCGACTGATGCCATTCCGTTCACCTGCTGGCAAAGATCTATTCGAGTACGCTGAGAAACACCTATCTCGAATTCGCGAACGTGGAGAGGAAGAAAATATTCTCTCTATGATACTGCAGCCAACAAAAGAAGGTACGGTGATGATCGAGAGCGACTTTCAAAACTTCTTCTGCCTGCTAGTCGCGGCTGGAAACGATACCACCCGCTATTCAATCGCCTCATCGATCAAGGCGCTTGCCAATTTCCCCGAATTATTCAACCAGTTCAAGAAAACGGACGATGGAATCTACGAAACTGCTGTCGACGAATTAATTCGGTGGGCATCACCAACGATGCATTTTCGGCGAACAGCTACTCGCGACTTCAAATTGCACGGCAAACATGTTCGCGAAGGCGACAAGGTCGTACTCTGGTTCGTCTCGGGTAATAGAGACAACGCTGCTTTCAAGAATCCTTACGACATCGACTTGACAAGAAGGCCAAATCGCTACGTTGCATTCGGGCAGGGAGGGCCGCATGTCTGTCTCGGTATGTGGCTGGCTAAGCTTGAAGTTAAAATTATCATCCAAGAGCTTGCCAAACGCTTGAATAACCTGAAACAGACCGGCGAGCACAAGTATCTAAGATCTAATTTTATAGGTGGCATCCGGTATCTCCCGATCCGGATCCGCAAAGTATGACAACAAAGAGTAAAGCGAGGGGAGGCGTCAATCGCTGATAACAAACGCGTTCGCGTCTTATTTTCTGATCACCTTAACATTGCGCGCGGTAAATACCTGCCGCAAGAGGTCGCGTCTTCGGGCAGAGCACGAATGTGTCTCGGAGTCTTCGCTCTGACCCACGACCGTGACCTTATTCCCGCTCCCGGCGGGGGGTTACTTATGGGTCTTCCCGACATGGAGTTAGTATTCGACCCTGAACACTTGCGTAAATCCTGGCAACCGGGAACAAAAATTGCGCTGGCCGATTTGGAGTTTGAGAAAAAGCCATTACCGCTCTGCGGCCGTAGCTTGCTCAAACGCGCGATCCAGGGTTGGCGCGATATGGGATTGGAGCCCATGGTCGGCGTTGAGTATGAGGCGAACATGTTTGAACCAGACGGTAACGGCAACTGGAAGCCCTATGATGCGGCAGGCTCTTATGTCTATGGCACAGGGCCTTGCACTGACCCGCGTGGTGTTCTCGAACATGTCTGGGACAAAATCAATGAAGTTGGTCTGCCGATCGAGTCAATGAACAGTGAGTTTGATGCCGCGCAATACGAAATGACCTTGCAATACCGCGACGCCCTAGGCGCGATAGACGACGCTTTCCTGCTCCGTTTGATGAGCAGAGAGATCGCTTCGGAAATGGGTTTGTTGATGAGTTTCATGCCAAAGCCCCATCCCGATATGGGCGGTAGCGGATTTCACATCAACTTTAGCCTGAACGACCCTCTCGGAAACAATGTTCTAACTGACCCGACTTCCAAGGACGGGCTTGCTGACTTGACCAAACATGCTGTCGCAGGATTGCTTCGACACCATGAATCACTTGGCGCGCTCCTAGCACCACTCAGCAACTCTTACCAAAGATTAGTACCAGCCAGCATGTCTGGATACTGGTGCAACTGGGGTTATGACCACCGTGGCGTAACCGTCCGCATTCCAGGCGAGCGCGGAAAAGCCACTCGGATCGAACACCGCATGGCCGACTGCGGTGCTAACCCATACACAACGACGGCAGCAATTCTGTTAGCCGCAAAACTCGGCGTCGACAACAAGTACGAGCTACAATCGGCGGAAACCGGGGATTGCTTTGAGAGCACTGACGCCAAGCGTCATCTCGCCAGCAATCTGAGTGATGCCCTTGTTGATCTTCAGAACGACAAAATCCTGAAGGATACCATCGGTCCAGCGCTTATCGATCATTTCGTCGCGATCAAACAGGCTGAAGTAGAGAAGACCAAGGGCTTTGAGATCGCCGACGAATTTGCCTACTACGGGCACTACGTTTGACCTCTGCCAAACAAGATAGAGCAGGTTCGATGGAGGGGAGGGTCAACCATGGCGCATGAATACGTGGAGATTGAGGGTATCTCCGTTCCAACTGGTCATTTTATCGGCGGCGAACACGTCTCTTCAGTCGAAACATTTGAGACTCGTTCTCCTATGCAGTGGGACTGGAAGCTAGCCGATATTGCACGAGGCACGAAGGAGACAGCGAACCAAGCGGTCACTGCCGCAGTTGATGCGTTTCCAGTCTGGAGTAGGTATACGGTGCAAGATCGCGCCACCTGCCTCCAACACTTGGCCGATCTAATCGACGAGAACAAGGACGATATAGCAACCGTTGAATGCCTCGACATGGCGATGCTGTTAGAGAGCCTAAAGTTGCGGCTAATTCCACGCGCTGCCCTGAACTTTAGAAACTACTCGAACATCATCATTGAAGCTGAAGAGCGCGCCTGGTCGTCAAAGGGGACCCTCAACCGGATCATCCGCATGCCCGCAGGTCCCGCAGTAATCATCACCCCCTGGAACGCGCCATTTATGCTATCGACGTGGAAGGTGGCCCCGGCGCTAGCTTCTGGAAACACTGTAATTCTCAAGCCGGCTGAGTGGTCTCCACTGTCGGCAGCCAAGCTCACAGAATTTATAAACGAGGCTGGATTTCCAAGTGGCGCTTTCAACATCGTCCAGGGCTTTGGAAGCGATCTCGGTGCGGCACTAGTATCTGATCAACGTGTCAAACGAGTTAGCTTTACCGGCTCGCCGAAGACCGCTCGCAAGATCGGTCACGCAGCGGCACAAAACATCGTGCCGTTCACCGCTGAACTTGGCGGCAAGGGCCCGCTGATAGTTTTCGAAGACTGTGATCTCGATGCCGCCGCAAAAAAGGCTGCAGGTCAGTTTGATGACTCGGGACAAGTGTGCCTTGCAGGCACACGCCTGCTTGTTCAGACTGGCGTCATGGGCGACTTTCTAAAATTGTTCCATGCTTATACAGACCAACATGTCATGGGTGACAGCCGTGATGCGGCAACAACTATGGCGGCTCTGATTCACCCCCTCCACATTGAGAAAGTCGCCGCGTTTGTCGAACGCGCGCGTGCGAAGGGTGACAAGATCATCCGCGGTGGCAAGATCCATAAAGAAGGGATGCTCTGGTACGAGCCGACGTTGATTCAGCCCAAGAGTAACAACTCTGAGATTGTGCAGAATGAAATCTTTGGACCGGTGCTGACAATACAAGACTTTGAGACAGAAGAAGAGGCTATCGCTCTCGCCAATAGCACAAAGTACGGCCTTTCGGGAATCATCTATACGTCTAGCGCAGAACGCGCAGAACGTGTAGGCCGTGCCGTACGATCCGGTATCGTCTGGATAAACTGCTTTCTAATTCGCGACCTCAGCGCACCATTTGGCGGCATCGGTGAAAGTGGTATTGGCCGCGAAGGTGGGGACTACGCCCTCGATTTTCACGCCGATCTCAAAACTCTTCAGATCTACGAAGGTTCCGTTACCTAAGCAATCGACAGGGTATCATCGATACAAAAATGCCACTTCTTAGAATGTAGAAGACAGCGTCAACTTGCCAGAAAACTTTTGACTAAAGGTTGTCGCGCGCGATGGTGAGGCCAGCCTTCCAGGTAACACCAATATCGCGCCAGTAAGCACCGATCTTCTCGCGCACCGGTAGTAGGTGAAGCTCCTCGCTTGGCGACTCGATATAGGAAAGGTCGAAATCACCAGTGAAAGTAGCTCCGACATCTACGTCGCTGGCAGAATGCGCAATCAACTCGTTCAGTGCATCACGACCATCGATTTCGATCGCTGGCACCTGCCGGTTGTGCAGCATTGGATGACCATTGACGAAACCATTTTGCTCGCTGTTACCAGTGATCGTGAATACGCCCTCGGCGATACGCCGGTCGTTAACCGCAAGCGTAGCACCAAACTTACCTCCAGACTTTAGGCGTGGGCCACCCAAACCTACGGTGGCGGGCCGTGTCAGATGAATGGAGCCCAGCCTCTTGGGGTAACCCTGAAGAATGCCCCGCAACATGGCGAAGTCCTTGTCAACCCATATGAACAGACAGCGCGTGTAGGTTTCACCTTGATGCTTGCAGCGAACGACGAGAAACACCTCCTTATACTGCGCACGCACAGGATCCAGCAATTCGTTGAAGTCACTGCCACAGCTTTGCCAATCGGCCCAGATCAAGGCAACAGCGCCAGGGTCTTCATCGGCGAGATCAATGCCTTCAGGCAGGTAGAGCTTCACCGCATCAACATCCGTACGATACTCAAACGTCAGTAATTGACCGCTATAGTGCCACGGTGGGTTGGGCAATAGCGTCCCCTGCCCAGTCGGTGTCCGTGGAAACAAAAACCCCTTCATCTCTCGCCCTCACTCAATTTTCTAAATAGAGCTGCTTGCCCCGATCCGGTTGACTATGTGGTCACATTATCGTTGCCGATTTCCAACGCCTATTGCCGAACCAGCCCGATCCAGTGTAAGTCGACGGAATGTCCGGCATTGCTATCCTGGACTTCAAGATTCCACAATATTGACTGAACATCACAATAACCTAATACGCAATGCTACCAGTGCTAAAGGGCCAGAAAATAATGACCGAGTACCGAAAAATTTTACTAGACGGCTACCCTGTACTCGTAGAGCGTGACGGTGAGGAACTCGTCTGCCGCGACGGTAGACGTGTGGCTATCGATGACGCTATTCACTTGCCACCAGTTGATCCGCAGAAAATCATCTGCGTTCACCTGAACTACATAAGTCGCGTCGAAGAATTCATGACGAAACTTCCACCAGCGCCCACATTTTTTCACAAACCGCTGACAGCGCTGAGCAGCCATAAGGCCAACATCGTCCGTCCACTGCGTTGCAAATATCTAAACTACGAAGGTGAAATCGCCATCGTTATAGGTAAGCATTGCCGAAATATCAGTCAGGAAAAGGCCGGAGACTATATTCTCGGGTATGCGATTTCCAACGATTACGGTCTCCACGATTTTCGAGATACCGACGCTGGATCAATGCTGCGGGTTAAAGGCTCCGATACCCTCTGCCCGATCGGTCCAGGTCTGGTAACCGGGTGGGATTTTCATAACAAGAGGGTCACCACGTCGGTCAACGGCGAGATTCGCCAGGATGGCAACACAGCTGAGATGGAGTGGGATATGCATTATCTGGTCGCCGACATCGCTCGGACCATAACGTTGCTACCTGGCGATGTCCTTTTATCAGGCACTCCGGCTAACAGCCGCCCAGTCTATCCCGGCGACGTCGTCGAGGTTGAGGTTGAGGGCCTCGGCAAGCTAGTCAATACCATAATTGAGGGTCCGGCACCGATTCGTGACGACGTTGGCGCACAACCGACGGAATCCGAAGAAGTCATCTCAACAGCCATGGGCGGTGATTGGGAGTTCCGTGGCATTCGGGCAGCCGGTGGGAAAGGCTCCGCTTTCTACGAATCGACACTTGAGGACAGGGAATAGATTTATGCCTGAACAATTTAACTTTATCAACGTCAGCCATGCAGACCTATCCGCGGCAGAGATCAAAAAAATGTCCGCTTCTGTTAAGCAGCATCCTGGAGATCACCGTATTCTTTGTTCTCAAAATAGAACCAACTATTCAAAGTCGTCCTTCAGAGCTAGGCACTGTTTTTGTGAAGTAAACCATGCCTAGGTTAATCATGACGTCAACTGACGGCGAAACAAAAACCTTTAATGTCAATGTTGGCTTAACGGTCATGGAAATTGGCCGAGACGAATTGATGGGCATTGAAGGTATCTGTGGAGGTTGCCTTAGCTGTGCGACCTGTCACGTTATTGTCGATCCTGACTGGTTTGAGCAAACCGGCAAAATATCTGACGATGAAGACGAGATGCTCGATATGGCAGCCGAGCGGACACCGACGTCCCGCCTGGGGTGCCAGGTAAAGATGACCGATGACCTCGACGGCCTGACGGTGACAGTTCCTGACGAGATTTAAAGCCCACCAAACAACCATGAAAATTGATTAAAAATTGAAGACTGCTCGGAACGCCCGCGCCACCTTCAATGACAGTCAATCATGCAAAAATAGCTCGGTGAATCAATTAGATAGGTTCAATTATTAATCTGAATTAGACACTTTCTTCCGCAATCAAATTACTCCGTCGTCGCTGGGGCACAAAGATATGGTTCGCTCCCGTCATGCATCCAGCCACGATAGCGAGGCAGATTGTCTATGGTCTCGAACCATTTTATTCGCTCTTCATGCCAAATGTGGTAAGTCGGAACCAGAGAGTCCGGATCGTCCGTGGTACTAATAAAAACTTCAATTAAGGCCCCGCCCAATTCCTCTACGGTGCCTTCCCAAGTTAGCGGGGTGCCACATTTGCCGCAGAAACCGCGCTCGATACCTGGCGAGGATTGATAGATCTTCCGGATTTCACCCGACCACTTTATCTCATCTCTATGGTAGCCCGCGAGTGACGCAACCGGCGCCCCAGTATGGCGCCGGCAGCTTCGGCAATGGCAATAGATAACTGAGTGAGGTTCCGGCGCCGAGTAGCGCACCGCGCCGCACATACATCCGCCGCTCACTTGTCCCAAATTTTTCCCCATAGCGACCTCATTATTGAATTTTTAGTTACACAGCATGTAATAGCCGATATCTCTGCCAAATTAGGAAAGTTTTTTACGCAGGAAAGGGATAATGGCGCTCAGCGGCAAGAGAGTGGCGGACATTCCCGATACCAAAAAGTAGCAAAAAGGGTAAGGTCGCTCTATGATCTCGAGGCAATTACTCCTCTTCGTACCATTGATGCTCTGTATCGCTATCCTCTCCTGCTGCTCAGCGATGCGCGTGTTGACGCATTCGACGACAACAGATCCAAGCGAATTAGCGACAGGCAACTACCGTGTTGACCCCGATCATGTGTTTGTCACCTTCAAGGTTGACCATTTCGGCTTTGCTAATTACGTGGGGAGATTCAACGAGATTGACGGCGCGCTTGAATTCAACGCTGAAGCGCCAGAAAAGAGCACACTGACGATAGTTATCGCGGCGGCGAGCGTAGATACAAGCAACAAGTTCGTCGATGCACAGTTAAAAGGCCCCTCCTTCTTCAACGTGGAGAATTTCCCTGAGATCAAGTTTGTCAGTACAGAAATCGAGCCGGTTAGCAAAGAAACAGCGAGGGTAACAGGTGATCTCATTCTCGTCGGCACAAGCAAAACGGCGGTTCTCAATGTCGTTCTCAATGGAGCGGGTACAAACCCAATTACCCTAGCAGAGACCATCGGTTTTTCGGCGAATATGGAGATCAAGCGCTCCGACTTTGGCCTCACAGCCTGGCTTCCAGCTGTCGGCGACGGGGTCATGCTCGATATTGAGGCGGAGTTCCTGCGCGGCAAGGAACCATGACGGCTGCACCTAAACATTGCTCCTACGGCGCCGTCGCGAAATCGTTCCATTGGCTGATGTTTGTCATTGTCGGGGGCATGTTTCCGCTCGGCTATGTGATGAGCGATATGGCCGTCAGTCCGCAGAAACTGCAGCTCTATTCTTGGCACAAATCCTTCGGTATGGTGCTTCTATTGCTTGCTGTGTTGCGCCTCGCCTGGCGTCTTTTTCACCCCCCACCACCGCTTGCTAGCGGGGCACCGCCGATAGAGCGCGCTGCCGCTCATGGCGTACATGGCCTGCTCTATGCCTGCCTTTTTGCCTTACCGATAAGTGGCTGGCTGATGTCCTCGGCTTCCGGCCTGCCGGTGGTAGCTTTCGGTTTGTGGCAAATGCCCAACCTCATCGACGCAAACGAGACAGACCGGCTTTTTTTGCTTCAGGTCCATATGAGCATCGGCTTTTCCCTTTTGAGCCTGCTCACGGCCCATGTAACAGCAACACTCTACCACCACCTTTACCGTCACGACAGTACGCTGCGCCGCATGTTGCCTTTTAGCGCAAAGAAGAGAAAGGGGAGTAATGAACGCTAGGATTGCCGCACTGGCCGCAGCACTAATGTTGGCAATGACGGTTGGGTCGCAAGCGTCTGAATGGGCTGTGCTGAAACCGGAAAGCAAGTTGGAATTTGCGGGCTTGCAGATGGGTGTTCCCACCGGCGGCGAATTTACTGCCTTTACCAGCACGATCGCTTTCGACCGTGACAATCTCTCTGCTAGTTCGGTTCGCGTGGTCATCGACCTCGGAAGCATTGCCACCCCATTGCCACTAATCGCGCAAATTCTCGTCCAGGAACCCTGGTTCGATATTGCCAACCATCCCCAGGGAATCTTCGAGGCAGGGGAATTTAGGCAAGTGACCGACATGCATTACGAAGCAAACGGCATGTTGACATTGCGCGGTGTTACACGGCCCGTCAGCTTCTCATTTGAATTTGCCTCATATGGCAAAGACCCCGAACAGCAAGGCTGGCTAAAAGCAATTTTATTGGGGGAAGCGACAATGCAGCGTACCGCTTTCGGTATAGGCAAGGGTGAATGGGGTGCAACGAATATTGTTGCCGACGATGTGACTGTAACTGTGCGCCTTACTGCCAAAAAACAAATCATGCCCTAGGACATTGCCATCTATGGTAAGAGCGCTCGAAACTAATAGGAACACATCGGACTTTCTCGCAAATCACAATTAAAATGTAAGTTTAAAAGGCCCCAGCCATAATCGCCAATCGCTGGAGCGTGAGGAGAGAGCGTATGAGTAACACTGGTCGTAATGGCCAACCGCATGACACCGAGCCGAAGGATATAGATCTTCGCATTAAGGCGCTGGAATCAATTTTATTGGATAAAGGCTTGGTCGATGCGCAAGGTTTGAACGAAATTATCGAGACCTATGAAAATAGGATTGGTCCTCATAACGGTGCGCAGATTGTTGCCCGAGCTTGGACGAAATCAGATTACAAGAAGTGGCTGTTAAACGACGGAACAGCTGCCATCGCTAGTCTTGGCTTCACTGGCATTGAGGGAGCAGACGTGGTTGTTGTTGAGAATACGCCCAATGTTCATAACGTCATCGTTTGTACACTATGCTCATGTTACCCTTGGCCGATACTTGGCCTTCCACCAAGATGGTATAAATCAGCAGCATATCGAGCACGCGTAGTCATAGAACCACGCAGCGTTCTTGCCGAATTTGGCCTTGTTTTGGAAGAGCAGTGTGAAGTCCGCGTGTGGGATAGCACTGCCGAGGTGCGATACATGGTTTTACCAGAACGTCCGCCAGGAAGTGAGGGTTTGGATGAGAAATCCTTGGCTGAGCTCGTTACTCGGGATTCCATGATCGGTGTGGCGCGTCTTTAGGATGCGAGCTTGCCAATAATAAGCGTTGGGGTCTAGGAAGGAAAACGAATGAATGGGTTGCATGATATTGGTGGAATGCAAGGACTAGGTCCCGTGCCAAGGGAAGCAGATGAGCCGGTTTTCCACGCGGAGTGGGAAAAGCGCGTCTTCGCGTTGATGGTCTCGACGCTCGGGGGAGGCGCCTTCAACGCCGGAGAATTTCGCCATGCCGTAAACGAACGAATAGACCAATCGCAATATTTGACGCTCGACTATTATGAGCGATGGATTCAGGGCATTGAAATGCTATTGATAGAAAAGGGCTTGATAACTCAAGACGAGCTAAAGAACCGCTTCGAGAAGCTTTCGAAGGAAGTCGGCTGATGCGTGTTGTTACACCGAAGGTAGCCCGGCAAATAATACACCATGGCGGCTCAGCCCGTATAGACGCGGCGACCGCACCCTGCTTCAGTGTTGGCCAACGTGTCACTGTCCGTAATATTCACCCCTGTGGCCATACACGTGTTCCTCGCTATGTCCGCAGCAAAACAGGCGTGATTGAACGAGACTATGGCGTTTTCGTTTTTCCAGACACAAGCGCTCATGGGGAAGGGAATAAACCTCAACACTTATACAATGTATGCTTCTGCGCACAGGAACTTTGGGGGTCAACAGCCTCGAAGCACGATTTTCTTTATATCGACCTTTGGGACGATTATTTGGAACTGGCCTGACATCTCCTCTACCCCAATCAATGGTTTTATATTTTCCAACATTATTAAGCTCGGCCAGAGAGACCACCTCCAGCGACCTCTGTGTCGATCAGCCAGCTAGATCATCTGCCCCTAATCGCGTACTGGCTGGTTTTGGCCACCAAGCGGTGCTGGTACGCAAATGTATTTAGCTCATCAATAATGTTGCAATAACTGTGTAACGAGCTGGCACCTTACGGTTTTTCATATCTACGCTGTTGCTTGCATTGACCGGCGCCCGAAATACAAAGGAATTTCATGAGCAATCTGTCTAACGATAGCCTAACGAGCTGCCTCTCTTATGCTACCTTGTTGAGCAGCTAGAATACGTCACTTTGTAGATCTTGAATAAACATAAGGAAAACACCATGGCATCGGCTGACCTTGACCTCTGTTACATGACAGCAACGGAAGCAATTTCTAAGTTCAAGACTAAAGAGATCTCACCAGTTGATCTTATGAAAGCGGTGATCGACCGTTGTGAGGCCGTTAACCCTAAGGTCAACGCATTTACCTATACATTTTTTGAGCGCGCGCTCGCCCAAGCAAAAAAGGCCGAAGCGCGATATATGAAGACGGATGGACGAACGCGCGCGCTTGAAGGCATTCCAACAGCTATTAAAGATTTTCACTCCGTCAAAGGCGAAGTCACAACTTTAGGGTCCAAAATTTTTGCGAATACACGCTCTGACAACACAGCTCCAACCATCGAACGACTCTTTCGAGCTGGTGCTATTATGCATTGTCGGACAACTACGCCCGAATTTGCCCATTCGGGTACAACAAAAAGCCCCCTTTGGGGGATTACCCGAAATCCGTGGAACCTCGACTACGGACCGGGTGGAAGCAGCGGAGGTGCGGGTGCAGCCGTTGCGGCCGGTATGACGACGATTGCAGATGGTACTGACGGTGGTGGATCTATCCGTATTCCTGCATCCGCTTGTGGACTTTTTGGTTACAAGCCACCTTTTGGCCGCAATCCGCTCGACCGCGAGCACCCCTACGAGCCAATCCTACACTATGGGCCTATAACTCGTAGTGTCGCTGATGCGGCTCTAATGCAGAACGTAATGTCCGGGCCCCACGAAGTTGACATATGTTCTCTCAGAACCCGGCTGCGTTTGCCTAAGGCGTTCAACGGTATAGAGGGTTGGAAAGTCGCACTCTCCATGGACCTTGGGTACAAAGAAATTGACCCAGAAGTTGAGGCCAACACGCGCCAAGCGGCAAAGGTATTTGAGAGCCTTGGATGTTCTGTAGAAGAAGTAGATCTCGCTTGGAACTATGGAGTGACAGACGCCTGGCTGGCCCACTGGCAGGGCTTGTTCTGGGCTGTTGCGGGTGATCTCTATCCGCGGTGGCGGTATGAAATGGACCCGTTCGTCACCAGCATCCTGGAGGCAGGCAGCAGACATGATGCAACTCGCATGTACAATGTAAATACTGTGCGTGGCGAAATGTATAAAACTCTAGCTCCCATTTTGAGTAAGTTTGATATTTTGATCACGCCCACACTTTGCGTGCCTGCAGTTAAGGCGGACCACAGCGAGGCTAATCCAGATTTTTCCATCAACGGTAAGCCGGTGCCAGCATATCTAGGATGGATACAAACGTATCCGTTTAATCTGATGAGTCAGTGCCCAGTGGCAAGTGTGCCAAGCGGGACATCAAAATCGGGGGTCCCCACGGGACTTCAGATCATTGCTAAGACCTACGACGATATGAGCGTTTTCCGCGCAGCAAGCGCCTTCGAATCTGCTAAACCTTGGCTTGGTAACAGGCCCGGCGTCTAAACCTGGAAAAAGACGTTGGAATTATTGTGCGCACAGAACAGAACACAGCGAAACGAGAGGATGAGATGTGGCTACGAAATTAACAAAAGCAGAGATCAAGGACATTAACTTTCAATACTTGCCGCGTCTCACTGTGAATAACGCAGAAGAATACCTAAGCAAATCCGCCAAGCGCAGCGCGCGGGTTCGCAAGAATCTTGCCTGCCAAATCGACGTGCCATACGGCAAAACGAAGGGGCAGAAACTCGATATTTTCCCCGCTTCACATAAGGGGTCACCTGTGCACGTATTCATTCACGGGGGTTACTGGCGCTCTCTTGATAAAGATATCTATTCTCACCTTGCCGCTCCGATGGTCTCGGCCGGAGCTACAGTGGTGTTACCCAACTACGATCTCTGCCCGAATGTGCGCATTACAGACATCGTTAACCAGATGAGGAGTGCTATTTCTTGGGTCTACAAAAACATCGCTAATCACAACGGTGACCCTAAAAGAATCTACCTATCTGGTCATTCCGCGGGCGGACACCTTACCGGGATGATGATTGCAACAGACTGGTCAAAGGTGGGTCGTCTCCCAAAGAACCTGATCAAAGGATCCGCACCTCTGAGCGGACTTTTTGATATCGAACCGCATCGGCACTCGCAACTACAACCGGATATCCGATTGACGGCCAAAGAGGCAAAAGCCATGAGCCCTATGTACCTAGCTCCCTTGGCGAAAACGCCTGTAATTGTTGCTGTCGGGGGCGCTGAGCCGGATCTGTTCCATTGGCAATCACTTGAGTATGCAGCCCGCCTCAGGTTTCATCGCATCAAAGTTGAATATTTGTCGACGCCTGGTGATAATCATTTCGCGATTACAGACCGCCTCGGTAACGCTCGAGATCCGTTGACTAAGGCATTAATTTCTCAAATGGGTCTTTGATTTAGCTCTTACTTTAGCCAGTACACGCATATAGAGATCAGCCACCTCTGCCCTAACAACCTCTCTTGACTGCCTGTCTCTACTCGCGTGTTTTTAGGAATTGTTAGGGAATTCGTTAAAATCATAACCTGATATACATTGTGACAGCCGTCTGCTACCGCACAGATATTTGAGATCGATCAGGAAAAAACTAGGATATGTATTTGATGTGATGTTGAGGTTTTTGACGCTATTAGTTTGCGCTTCTTTATTAGCGGGCTGCTCGCTGATCGGTATCCGATCTGCCTACGAGCAACCAGCATATGTTCTCGTGGAAACATTATCAGACGAAATCTTAATACGTCGCTCTACACCTATACTGGCGGTCGAGACTACCGTCGATATCCTTGGCCACGATGAAGCTCAGGATGCGGCATTTAGGCGGCTTTTTGATTATATCTCCGGTGCAAACCTCAAAGATGAAATCACAAATGTGACTGACACTGCTACGCCCCTCCCAAAATCGGAGGAGATTTCCATGACCACACCAGTAGAAACATCGCGCACTGGCACAAACGGTATTCGAATGCGATTCTTTTTACCAGCCAAGTGGACTTTTGAAACTGCACCGAAACCGACCGACCTGAGGGTTCAACTGGTTGAAGTGCCAGGGCAATTACAAGCGGTGTTTCGGTTTAGTGGTTTAGCAAGCGAAGAAGAGATCGCCAAAAATACGAAGACTCTTAAATCGTTGCTCCACAAATCATCATGGTACCCTGCAAGCACTCCTGTGACACATATATACGATCCGCCTTGGACAATACCATTCTTGCGGCGTAACGAGATTGTGATCCCAGTTCTACCTGCTTCTTCTTAAATCCCTGCGATCAAAACGCAACCGCATCGCAGCAGCGGGCGAAATGATAGCTGCCCCTTAGATTTTTAATATTCATTCGCGGATTGGAGCAATAACCACAAACTACCGAAAACTTTCTGGGAGTATTTCATGTTCGAACACCACACCGCAGAAATTGACGATGTCCGGCTTCATTATGTGACGGTTGGGAATGCCCCAAAGGTACTTTGTCTACTCCATGGTTGGCCACAAACCTGGTGGGAATGGCGCCGGGTCATACCGACATTGGCCGAACATTTTACGGTCGTCGCTCCCGACTTGAGAGGCCTCGGTGACTCGTCCTGCCCGCCGGGCGGGTATGACAAGCGCAATGTTGCAAATGATATTTGGAGGTTAATGTATGAGGTACTCGGCTACGAGCAATTTTGTCTAGCTGGCCATGATTGGGGCGGACCGGTAGCCTACGCTTTAGCCCATGCGCATGGCAGCGCCGTGACACGCCTGGCCATTCTAGATGTGGTCATTCCCTTTGGTAGCCCAGACGATCTGACCTGGGGCGGTAGACGTTGGCATCATGGCTTTCATTGGGTCCAAGACCTTCCGGAAGCCTTGGTGGCAGGACGCGAACGGGTATATCTCTCTTGGTTTTATAAAAACCTTGCCTATAACCCCTCGGCAATTAAACCGAAGGACATTGATGAATATGAGCGCGCTTATTCTCAACCTGGAGTGCTGCGTGCGGGCTTCGAATATTATCGTGCCACACCCAAGGATATTTCCCACAATAACGAGAACATGAAAACTAAGCTTGCAATGCCGGTTTTGGCTTTAGGTGGCAGTGGCGGCAAAGGACGAGGATTGCAAGTTATGGAAAACATGAAGGAATTAGCAACAAATGTAAAAGGTGGAGAGATCGCGCATTGTGGTCATTGGCTGCCAGAGGAGCAACCCGATACCGTGGCACGCGAGATGCTGAACTTTTTTTGCCAAACCTCCTGAACGCAAATATTCGATAGAACCCCAAGTATGAGTAAATCCGAAACACAACACCTGTAGTAGTATGACAGGTTTTAGGTTTTATCTATTACCTTACAGTATAACTTATCTGCTTGAGAAATAGAGAAAGATTGTTAACGATGTAACACTGTATGATCCTCACCGCGATTTTACAATATACACGTATTTCAAAAAACTTAGTGATATTGATATTTTAGCCGATTGACATACTTTTGTTGTGGTTCCTATTGGGTTAGATGCCGATGCCAGACAATAGGAGCATTATGACAGTATTATATTTTTCCTCTAAAGACATACATTAGGTTACTTTTTCCCTTTATAAGCTGTCGCACCGATTTATAAATTTCCCTGCCTCTATGATAACCCTCCGGCAAATTTCCTTTATAGCCAGGGAGACACCCTCTCAAATGGTTATAAGACTCTTTAATTTCAATCAAATAAGGTTCATAAATCAAATTCTTCACATTCATGTTCATTTTTAATTCCTGGGAATATACCTCACAAACATTTGAATATATAAACCTCATACCCTGAAAGTGATATAATAAGAGCCTATCCTCATTAAGTTTTATAATATCATTATAACTTCCTGTAACATTATAATTCTGAATATTCCAAGGGGCAGCATTTAACCCAGAGTGTCCAATGCTCCCAACATACTCAAACTTGCGATACATCACTTCAAGATACTTTTGATCGGCATAAGTATCACTAGTCGGTATAGCGCTACAACTTTCTGCGCACCTCTGTTCCCACCATTTTAATGCCTCTAATCCCTTTTGATCATTTCTAAAACCGATAAAACCTGCATTAAATTCGCCGGAAACCTCTCTATATTTGGCAAACTTCTTGGAGAAACGATGTGCGGTTAATACTACAGACCAATTATTATCCAACTCAATACATTCTTCTATATTGCCAAACACAAACATATCAGAATCAAGGTAAAATACCCACTCACCGGAATCAGCATGTTTAAGAGAATGAGAAACTGCAA
>MDTE01115595.1_pt1 | contig 17374 bp, 20 predicted proteins | sample 811231 | NCBI WGS metagenome assembly MDTE01 (sample SAMN05326651, study PRJNA326480) | marine metagenome | isolation source: seawater | place: Indian Ocean: Red Sea | collected 2010
TTACTGCTACATCCTTGGCAGCTTCTTTTGCTTGTTGCATTGTCACTCCTTCGTTGTGATCTTGGTTCTTGTTGCTACATAAACACCGAATAAATCGGCAGGAACGTCTTTACCTTTTTCCATTTGTTCTCTAACGAACGCCTTGAGGGTCATCGGTTCCACCTTTTCGGCTTGCTTAACATTATGCCCCTTTTGCCTTAGTTCGTCAACCAACGATTTTGCTTCGTTGTCTTGATTTCTACCAAAAGTTAATGAGACATTGTTTTTGATTAGATCCGCAAAATTATTTTCACGAAGCCAACCAAAAGCTTCTTCAGTTCTTGATGTTGGTATTCTCGCACTGTAGTATGGTTTTATCTCTACGGATGAACCATCAGTCAGTTTAAGTAAACTAACACCAGTCTTTTGCATTAAGTTAGGAATGTCCTGTTCAGATAGCTTCAGCTCTTCTTCTTTTTTCTTTTTTAATTTATCTTCTAGCGCTGTTCTTTCCTTCTGGACGTCCAATAACTTGTTGCATAAATCGGCGATCTCTTGAGATGCGCCTGTGTCGATAGTTATATTTTTCGACAATTGCTCTAAGTCCATAACGACCTCCTGTGCAGCCTTATATAGAATCATTTGACATTGTCAAGGAAAGATTATATTGATGGGACAAATGAAATTTGGTTACGTAACTAAACCCTTTCAACATCAACGTGATGCCTTGACTGCGGGTGCTAAGCATAGAGATTACGCATTTTTTATGGAAATGGGTACAGGCAAAACAAAGGTTGCAATTGATAATGCAACCTACATGCATCAAGGTCAGTGGATCGATTGGGTTGTAGTAATTGCACCTAATTCAGTTTATAGGAATTGGATACAAGAAATACAAAAACATACCCATGGAGCTGTAATACACGTACACAAAGATAAAGAAGTATATGGAGATACACGCCATCCAGAGAGATATTTAAAATGGTTTTTAATTAATGTAGAGGCACTGTCTCATAAGTCAGGTGTAGATAAATTAAAAAGTATATTATCTAGGAAGGACTGTCGTCATCTGATGATTCTAGATGAATCCACCACAATAAAAAACCGAACAGCAAAACGAACAAGAAACATTTGTAAACTAGGTAAACTAGCAGACTTCCGAAGAATACTAACGGGATCACCAATAACAAAATCTCCATTAGATCTTTATACACAATGTGAATTTTTAAATCCAGCATTATTAGGATTTGATTCTTATTTTACGTTTAGAGCGAGATACGCAGTAATGCAACAAATAGAAATGGGTGGCCGTCAAATGCTATTTCCTAAGTATTATACAAACTTAGATGAGTTATCATACAAGCTCAAAGCTTTCTCATTTAGAGTACAAAAGAAAGATTGTTTAGATTTACCTGACAAATTATATAGTACCAGGACAGTTAACCTGACTGTAAAACAAGCAGAAGTCTACAACAGATTAAAAAAATTTGCATATGCAGTCATCAACGATGACGAAGTAAGCTTTCAAAACAAACTGACTGAGATACTTAGATTGCATCAAGTAGCAAATGGATTTGTAAATGCTGACGATGGAACTGTGCAAGTATTTGATGATTGTCCTAAGATGAAAGAATTGTTCAACATCTTGGAAGAATCAGATGGGAAGTTTATAATCTGGGCGAATTATGTACAAAACTTAAAAACTATTATTAAAAAGCTCAAGGAGAAATACGGTGATAACTCTGTGGTTTCGATTTTTGGAGAAGTTTCAACGAAAGATAGGCAGGAAGCTGTCACTCGTTTCCAGGATGACGATAGCTGTCGTTTTTTTGTTGGTAATCCTTCCACTGGTGGTTATGGCCTCACCCTTACATCTGCTTCTTACGTGGTGTATTTCAGCAACTCGTATAATTTGGAAGTTCGTGAACAAAGTGAAGATAGAGCTCACAGGATCGGGCAAGACAAAAATGTAACTTATATTGATATCCTCGCTGAGAATACAATTGATGAATTTATTGTAACAGCTTTAGATAAGAAGATGAAATTGTCTGCACAAACTTTGGGAGAACAAGTTAAGAAGTGGATAAAGTAGATTGATATTCCTCTACTTTCTTAAACCACTTATCCTCATATTCAGATAGTTTTGATTCGTCCATTTTAAATCCTTGGAATAAAAGGTCTTTGGTGCATATGGCTATAAACCCTTGTACGATTTCGCCATGTTGTTTCTTATGTGCTAAACTATATGCAGCAATTTGATAGTAATAGTCTTCAATCCACTCTTCTCGTTTAGGTTTATTAGATTGTTTAAAATCTATGATTGTAGGCTTGTTTTCGTATAATCCTACTAGATCCGTAGATCCTGCCCATTTATCCTCATATGCTAGGTTTACCTCACTGCCATATATGGTCTTTAATGGCCCTAGGCCGTCCTCTATTACGCGATGAGCCATCAACCTGGCCTGTGCCCCCTCTTTTGACAAATTGAAGTATCCTACGCCGTTTATGTAGTTTTCTAGTACATAGTGCATTTCTGTGCCTCGAAGTGATGATTGTTTAGTTATTCGTGCTGCCTCATCATATCCAACCCTAGCACGCCATCTATCCAGACCTGCTTTTTTTTCTTCTGATTGTGTTGCTGAAAGTATCGTCGTTACTGAAGGAACTTTCTTCTCTCCTACTTGATAGGTTCGTGGTCCGTGATCATCGTCTCGAAAATAATTACCATAAGAATATTTGTTATCCCATTTATAGTCAGTAATTGTGAATTTGTTTTCTTCTCGGATAATCTTCATCCGAGATCTATACTACATATGATTTGAAAGTACAGCTAAAAGAATTGCACCTAAACCACCAATAATCCACTTCTCTAGTCTCGCTATTCTAGCTTCCATTCTATCGATTCTAGCAAATGTTTGTCTTTGCATTAATCTACAAATTTTTTCATGATGTTCAATTTTTTGTAGTGCTGATTGTCTAGCCATTATCTTCTTTGTCCTGCTATTGCTGCTCCTAATGGGTCATTAGGAAATAAGTTTTGAAACTGTTCTTGTTGATTCATTGGTTTTACCGGTGATACGGGTGCTATCGGTGCTGTAGGTAAAAACTTAGGAGCAACTAATCCTTCGTATGCTGGTCTTACAGATTGTGTTTGAGGCACAAAATTTACTACATCATTAGCAGTCTTACCACCTACATCAGATCCTTGTAAAAAATTTACTCCCCCAATGTCTTCATTAGCAGGGGCTTTCTTTATTATTTCTTGCTCAGGAAATAATCTACTTCTTTCTTTTGGAATTATAGCATTTGTGCTAAAACCAAATTGTGGAACTTTAATATTTTTATTTATTAAATAATCAGTTACTTCTTCAAAATCTATTTTTTTAGGATCAACATTAGGAAAATCTTTATCTTCTTCAGCTGCCCAGTTTAATAATTTAAACATCGACTTAGGCATATTTGCTGGACTCATTACTTTACCTAGTTTATCAAATCTTTCTAAATCAGTATAAACGTCTAACATAAACTTAAGTGCTTGTGGGTTTGATAATATGTAACCACCAGAACCTAAGAGCAATGCGAAAGGTATTGCTGCAGCTATTGATCCACCACCAACTACAAAAGCACCTGCCGCTCCCGCAGCGCCACCTTGTAAAATTAATCTTCTCATGATGAACTGTTGTGAGTCAGATATTAATTTTCCATATTCCTTATCAAGAATATCAATCATCTGTCTTAAATCATTGGCTGCGGCTTTACCTTTTGAACCACCACCAAACATCTCAGTCCATTTAGCCATTGAAGCTTCTTTCGATGCTTCGTCTGTGTATCCCATAGCTTCCCTAAACTTTTTGATATTGAAGTTACCTGCTTCACCTGCTTTTATCATTAGATCGTTTACGTTTACTTCTCCAATACCGTATCTTTGAGCAATCACAGGATCTACTCTTGTAACTTGTTCTAATTCTTTTGTGCCTGCAGCTGAAAAAATTTCATCAAAGTTTTTATAATTAACTGCACCTACTCTTTCTGCATCAGCTAATCTATCAGCAACAGTTTTACCTGCTAAGTTAGGTTGTTTATCAAATGACTTCAAGAACGCATCCCAAAGATATCTTGATCTAGCTCTATTAAAAAGTTCTGTTCCTTCTTTAAAGTTAGGATTATTTACACCAAATAAATATCTTAATTCTTTAATTCCATCTGCAGATCCTTTAGCAAACTCTTGACTTAAAACTTTATTCCACATTTGGTCACCTGTAACCTTTACTGGTAAATTGTTTAACATACCTTTCACAGAGAAAATATTTGCAGATGAGTTAGCTATCTTTCTAGCTGTCGGACTATTGAAAGCACTTACAATAGTGCTGAAATATCTATTTGCTGACTCTAGTTGTTCTCCAAAGTCCACCATACCTTTTGTTACTTTTTCAGCGTATTGATCTGCTGCCTCTTTACCTGTTGAGTTAAGTAAATCATCATATTGTTCTTTAAAGTTTGCACTATTTAAATATCCTTTTATGTTATTTGGATTAGCAACCTTATTAAAATCTTCTTTGAAAGCTGTTCTTAATGAGTGTGCTATTTGTGATGGATCTCTCATCCTTGTCACTGATAAGTTTGCTGTTAAAGTTCTCATTAAACCTTGATATTCAGTAGGAGTTATTTGATCATCTAATCCTCTAATTTTATTTATTACATCTATTAATGAATCATCAAATCCTGACTCTTTCATCTTAGATGCAGTATATTCTGGCACTCTTCTTCCATCATCTATTCTACCTAACAATGGCTCTGGAAGACTAGCTTCAAATCTTTTCATGAATTCTTCAGCAACTTTTTTTACATTTGCTGTAGGTATAAATTTAGGATTACCCATGTTGTCAGCAATAGTGTCAACTAATTTATATTGTGTTTGTATAGTTCTGTTGTAGTCTAAAAAATTCTTTTGCATCGCAGGCAAGAATTGATACTGTAACATTCCTACTTGTTCTAGTGGTGCCTTAGTAGTTACTTCATTTAAAAATCTTTCAAATAACTGTTTCTCCACCGCTGATCTTTGTTTCTTAGCAAATATGTTTGCAAACGGAAATACTCCAAATGTTTTTTCAAAACCTTGAACAATTTTACCACCAAATTTTTCTGTCTGTGCCACAGTAGATGCACTCAGATCAATACCTCTTGCTTGTGCTGCTTCAGTCAATTGTTTAGATTCCTTACCTAAACCAAGCACACCTTTCATACCTCTTAAAGTTTGAGACAATATAGGTCCTAATGATGAACCCCCTAAGTTAAAAAACAATGAGTTACGCATAGCTTCTGCTGCATGTACTAAAACTTGTTGGCTGTATGGTAACTTTTTAATATCATTATTTGAAACATCGCCTAAATCATTATTAGCTGCAGTTTTAAAATCTGTTGCTACATTGGCTGCATCATACAAAAGAGATCCTGCACCAGCACCCACTGACCCTGCTAAGTCACCTTTAACTGTAGTTACTAATAATTGTGTAGGAGCTTTACTTACTGTTCTAAAACCATCTACAACTTTTCCTAAAGCTCTTGCTGTCTTACTTAAAATTTTTACATTTCTAATTACTGGTAATCTTTGTAATGCTTTTTCATACTTATCAAAGTTCATTGCTACTGCTCTAAACTTATCTGCGCCAAGTCCTGCTTGGGGATTACTAGCAAATTCATTAATTATTTTTGGCATGTCTTTTAAGTACACAGCTCCCATACCTGTGACATCACCAATAAGTTCTAAATCTGATCGTTCAACACCTTCTCCTGTAAATGGAAATATACCTTGTGTTGCTGTTTGAAATGGATCTGCTTTTTTTTCTTTTTCAGCTGCAATTAACTTCGCACCGATAGCTCTTTCTTTTTCTACTTCAGCTACATTTTTATAACCTTTTAGCTGACCTTGCTCAAAAGCTAAGTCCACTGCTGCTCTTTGATCTGGATTTAATTTTGATGGATCAAAGGTTTTGTTATCTAACCTTGATTGTAGTTCTTGTATTGTAGCCATTATTCAATACTCCCAATGATAGCCTCCTGTGAAGCTTTTATATTGTTAGCCATTTGTGCATTATTTCTTTGAGCTATTATTCCTCTAATGTATGGCATTTGAGTGAAACTCATTAAAAATTCTTCGTTACCACCAGCCTCAATATAATTTTTAGATAGTCTTAAAAATTGTGCTTCTAAGTCACTTGCTAAATTCTTGTATGAAGATTTTACTTCTCGTTCACCAGTTGTAAATCCTAAAATTCTTGTTGCTTGTTCCGCATCTTGTACGTCAGCTCTTGTTAATCTATCTTCAGATTTGTTTGCATTAGCTAAGATATATTTCATTCTTACTTCAATTAATCTTGCTCTTGTAATATTATCTAAACCTTTATCTGTAGTTTTAGCGCCGTCCATGATGCCTCTTATTTCTTTTTTGTATTGATCAACTAACTCTTGAGTTTCTTCTCTTTCTTTTTGTGTAGAGGCTACAATGTTACCTGCATCATCAATTTTGTCTTGTGTAATTAAATCTATTATTTCTGCATCAGCATTAGAACTAGCTGATCCAATGTCGCCTATACCTACTAATTCAAATGCATCACCAATCACACCTGTAAGTTTTTCATAACCTAGTTTACCTTTTGCAGTTAAACCAAAAGCCTCTGGCGGTAATTGCTGAACTATATTTGTAAATTTAAATCCTTGCTCGATGCTAGATAATTGTTTTCTCATCTTATCTAATCTTGCAGGAGATACTTTTACAGGAGTATATTCTGTGTACTTCATAGGTACAGCTTGAGTACCTGAACCATCTGCAGTTGGTACAAACATTACATCTAACCCTGTGTCTTTGTCAGTTCCAATTTGTACAGTTCTAGCACCAAACGGAAGGCTCGGGTCTCTTACAACAACAGTCCTTCTATCTTTATCTGCTTTTATAACTCCTGTATTTTTTTGTTTCTCTTTTGCTTTTAAAAAAGCAACTGCTAAATCTTTTCTTCTGTCTTGCTCTTTAGAAAACAAAGCTAACGCAGTGTCAGCTACACCTGAACCTGCTTGTCCTGCAACATCTAGAAATCCTCTTACACCTGTTTGTGCTGTTTTACCTGACATTAATCCTGATGCTAATTTCAATAATAACAAGTTACTTGTTTGATCATTCCCACCAGTCAGTTCAGTAATCCTATTGTAAAATGTATTAAACTCATCAGCCATCTCACTCTTCTGCATCTTGTCTTTGATGATTGCACCTGTGGCTGCATCTTTCTCTTGTTTTTTTGCAAGAGCTACTATTTCATCTTCACTTAAATCCGTTTCTTTAGGAACTTTAGGAAGTATTGCTTCATTTGTAATGTTAGCTCCACCCGACGTTGTATCATCAAATTTAAAGACTTCAGAAATCTGATCTACAGTTGCCGTAGGAGTTGTACCTGCTGCTTCCTCTGCTTTATAAGCTTCATCTAATTTTGCTTGTGCGATTTTTTTATAGTCTGGTGATCCTATAATAACTTTTTTACCATCTATGATTGTTTCTTTTCCAATGTTCGCTTTATCTGATTTAACAGCCTCTAGAACATCTTTGACTTTAAATTCTACTGGTTCTCCTAAAACTTCTGCTTCAGCGGGTTTATCACCCAATACAATACCTGTTCCAATTCCGCCTAAACCTACAGCCGTAGTTCCCTTTGGAATTCTTTTTGAAAATTCTTTTCCTGTTAATTTCATTGCTTCAGCAGTCTGAGGGAATTTACTTTTTAATGTTCTTTGACCACCAAGTATTCTCAAACCTCTTGATGCTAATGGTGTACCTAATGCTAAGCTACCAATTCCCATTGCAGTCTGACCTACATCTCCTTCTGAAACACCTTGCATTATATCTCCGACACCTTCACCACCAAGTAATAATCCTGTGCCTAATTCTGTGCTTCCTGATGCGCCTGGAAATCTTTTATTAGTTCTGGCCATTAACCCTTGTAAGCCTGTGCCTGAAGTTCCTTTACCAAGTCCAGTCCCTGTAGTTCCTAAAGCTCTTTGGTAACCCATAGGCATACCTTGGGCTGTTCTCGCCGCTCTTATTCCTCTAAGCGTACGATAGCCTGCCATACCTGCACGGCCGACATTAGCTAAGTAACCTAATAATCCTAAAGCTGGTAATGGCATTACATTCTCCTATTTGCGATATTGTAGGCAGCATAAGCACCAATACCTGTACCTGCAGCTTGGGCTATCGGATTAGTTCCGGGAGCCGTGGTTGCTGTGACTGCAGATTGTGATGTTGGTAAATTAGTCATGATACCTTTTAAGAACTCTAATCTTTGATAAGGTTCATAAGATCTCGCTAACTCAGTTTGTCTTGATGCATCTAAAGCTTGTTGGCCTAACGCTCTTTGTACTCCACCGGCTTGTAAAAGACTCGCAATGTCAGCTTGTTGCATTGCTTGCTGTTGGCCACCCAAAGCTCCTAATAATTGTCCCGCTTGTTGTTGTAAACCTTGTTGTTGTGATGCAAGACCTGCAGCTGATTGAAAACCTGTTGCTAAAGATTGACCTATGTTCGCTTGTCTAGCTCTTTCTATTTCAGCAGCCTGAACACCTTGTCTTCCTCCACCAAATGCTCCTGCTCCTACAGCTTGAGCACCTAATTGATTCTGAGCGATTTGCGCTTGTCTTGTTATCTCATCAGTTACATAAGACTGATAAGGATTTAAAAATTGATTGATGTTTGGTCCTTGTAAAGAACCTAGCACAGAACCTATTCCTGCAGTGGTTGTTGATCCCCCAACTCCTGTTGTTCCTGCTTGTGTAAAACCTGTTTGTTCTAACGTAGATGGTCCAGCAACTTGAAACGCAGGTATACCTATTGGCTTTTCTGCTAACTTAGCTGCTTGATCATAAAGGGCGAGTTTTCGGCTTTCTACTTCTGGTGCTTCTCTAGCTATTGATACTTGAGTTCCTGAAGAGGAGCCTCCTCCTCCGCCGCCGCCACCGCCGCCGCCAAAAATAAAACTCATATTATTTTAACTCCTTTGTATATAAATATCTTTTTACTTGCCATTGTTTAGTTCCTAAAAATTTTTTCCAACCTGGCCTTGCATGAACTGCTATCTTTTTACAACCTTCTGATCTTGCTAGATCTTCTATTGTTTCTGCAGCCTCGTCTTGCCATAATTCTCTTTTTTCTCCTTTTAACAATATTACTTCACATTGTTTATAGTTCGGTAAAACCATAATCCGAGTGACAAATACACCGAACACTTTGTACTTCTCACCATCATCAGAGCCAAACATCATAAATAATTGAAAGGCTCCTTGTTCTATTCCTTTTTTTAGGTCTTCAACACTCATGGGGTCACCATCGTATCTTAAACCTTCTCTTAACATAAACTCTACAAGTGACCAGTACTCGTCGAGTTTCTTTGCTTCGATGTATAAAACACCGACCTCTTTTTTAATTTGCTTTTTTTCTGGACGCATCTAACAAATCAAAAATTCTTTTAAACTTAGCCTGTTGGTCATAAAAAAATGCAGCACCTTTTTTTCGCATATCCTTATAACTTTTAGGATCACCACCTTCCATGATACCTGCACCTAATATTGCATCTGCTCTAGATACAAACTCTCCATCAGCTAATTGAGCTAACATAGTATCTTCATCTTTGTCTCCTGCACCTGCTCCATCTTCTACATATCCTGAAGCTCTTACATAGTTGTTAGTATCTGTTTCGTCGTGGTCAATTTTAGATGGTAAATAATTAATACCACCTGTGTTAAATTTTTTTATTTCAGCGATTCCACCTTTGTTAAAAGTAAATAATGAATTTCCTTGTTGGTATGAATAAGGAGATATACCTGCAGCCTCTCCTTCATAATCATATGTATCCAAAATATTAGCTAACTGTTTGTCAGCTTTTTCTTTGGCCTTTGCATAATCTTCAGGTGATGTTCCCTCTGGCATTTTAACAGGTTCATCCTCACCTAATAAACTCATCGCTCCTAAACCTACTCCAAGTTGAGCTCCTTTACTTAAACCCATAAATCCAGATCCTTTAAGTAATGCTTCCTTACCACCAGCTGCTGCGATCTCGTCCGCTGTCATCGTTCCAAGTTGTTCTGTACTTAATGGTTTTTGTCCAATTAAACTTGATATACCTTGACCTGCAAGTGTATTACCTAATTGTGCTTTTAAACCTTCACCAGCTATAACGTTACCTGTAGAACCAAATGCTTGTGGTGCAAAAGAACCCATTGTTCCTTGACCTATACCTGCCATACCTGCAAGCTGTCCAATACCGCCTGCTATTGCAGCATCTCTTAATGACCGTTTTGTTGATTTACCTCTGAGTTTTTGTATACCAAAGGTTGCTAAAGCTATAGTAAATGGATCCATAATAATATTACTTTTTTCACTGTTTATGTAATATTATCACTTGAGGGGTAACCTATCAACTCATCAGCAAACCGTCCTTTGTAAGGAAACTCGCCTATATGTGTTATATAATCTTCAACATAGGCATAACATTTACCCCCTATATCCTTCCATCTTTTACAAAAGGCAAAATCTTCACCTAAGTATACTTTTGAAACTGGTTCAAAGAGTGTATCAAAGAAGTTATAGAAATATGGTCTATCTTGCATCTCACCATTAATAATAGTTTGTTGTTTTATCTCCATCTCTGGATACTTCTCAATCATCTTTTCAAACACAGATCTTTTTATAAGCATACATCCTGTAGGAGAATGTGTTACTTCCATACAACCATTTTCCACTTCAACATGCTGATGATCTTTTACTTTCATAGGAAATTGAAAGAAAGCACTTTTTAAATCTTTTATAGATTGTATTTTATTGTCTTTAATTTTTTTAAAACCTTTTTCCCATTGTATACTTTTTAACGGGTAAGGAATCGATATAACATCCTTATCTGCTTGAACCATTTTAAAAATAGATTTAGCATCAAAATCAATGTCAGAATCAATAAACAAAAGATGAGTACATGGTGACTCCATAAATCCAGACACACACAAGTTTCTGCCTTGTGTAACTAATGATGACTTCATTAATTGGAAGGTTACTTTTATTCCATTAATTATACATTGTTTTTGAAATTCTAAACATGCTTGAGTGTAATGTATTGATACTTCACTATGTACAGGAGTTGCTACAAATATAGAAAACTTTTTTTCTTTTAATTGTTGTGGGATTATTTTTTGATTGAACCAAATAGGTTTAGTGTTTTGCACTTGTAACTCCTTTTAAAAAATTAGTCCAATTAAAAGCAAGTTTATCCCAATTATAAAAATAGTTAAAATATCTTTGTTGAAACTTCAATTGATCTACACACCCTTTTTGAATAAGTTGTTCTGGTATTGTGTTTATAACATGGCCAAACTGCTGACATAATTTTTTCTCATCCTTTTCGAATGGCACATACACAGGAAACTCTGCACATGTTTCAAATAATGCACCATAATTAGTTGTAGCCACATATAGTCCAGTGGCTAAAGATTCCAATGCACAGTTACAAAATGTTTCTTCCCATATATTAGGATATACAAAAGCATCATATGTATGTAAGTTTTTCAAAATATAGTCATGAGGCTTGTAACCGATGTAGTTTACATTTGGTAATTGTTCTGCTTGTTTATATAATTCTACGTATTCTGAATCATTTGCTTCCTTAAATTTATCACCATATATCTGTGTGCTAGAATACACATCAAGTTCACAATTTATATTTACAAGTTGCATAGCTCCTAATAAAACATTCAAACCTCTCCATGGAGTTGAATGATATATTAATCTTAACTTATCTCCTTGTTTATAAAACTGTTCTTTCTTTATTATATTTTTCAAACCATTTTTAATTACAACACTTCGATCAGTTGGAATATTAAACATCATTCTAAACTTCTCATAATTCCAATGGCTATTGAATACATACCAGTCATACTTTTTGTGATTCTCTTTGTTTTGAAACCAACCTTGTAAATTAGGTTGATCATAAGAATTTTTTTGCCAAAGGATATTTACTTTTGTTGGATGTAAAGGAATTTTTTCTGGAATGGAAGTTGTTATTTGAACTTGATCTAATAAACTTTTATCTACAGACTCTTCTAAAAAACTTAATTGTAATTCAGTGCCACCAGCAGGATTCATTAAATATCTTTTGTTTGTTTATGTTCTTTGTATCTTTTATACTTTTCTTCTGTAGTAATCAACATAAATGGTTGAACCCATCTTTCCGCTACAGTCTGCTCCATACTTGGACAATGCCACTGATTCGCTTTGTAAAATATACACCTATTTACTTTTGCACCTACTATTAGTGTTGGCTCAAAATCATAATCATTCGAATACATTCTTGTTCCATCTTTTAAAGAATTTGCATTGAAATATATTAAACCTGCAATATCATAATAAGGTGGATCTATATGTTGTCTATGCTCTCCCCAAGAAGGAGATTTTTTTAATTCTTCTAACTTTGTTTTTCTTAAAAATGTAGTCATATGTAAGATATCAATGTTGGTATGTTTTTTAAATTCTTCTTTAAAAACAGCTTGACCATAATCTATTTGTTCTAAATAAAATGTTTCATGTGTTGGATAAGCTTGTTCTCTTTGATGAAAATATTGTTGGTTAGATTGCCATGTAGCTTGGAAAGGTAAATTTAAAAACTTCAATGCCATTAAACCTAGAACAGGTTTAGGATAAAAATCATCTATTACATTAATCATTGTGTCTTATTAATTACATCAAAACCAGGTACTTTGACAGTTAAATCTACAACCATATCTTCTTCTTTGTTTTCTTTGAGATATTCTTCTTTTGTAGGATATTTTTTGCCAGTCTTTTTATTACGATAAGTATTTATTGCTTCACATTTTATAGTTTTAATGTCAGACATTATTTTCCTTGGCCTCTATATTTTTTTACTTTAGGTCTTCTTTTATTCCTTTTTTTTGCATGACGCAACGGTCTTTTTCTAGGCTTATCTCTTACAAAAGTTATTACACCTATACTAGCTTTTTTCTTAGCCATTTTCTTGTGATCTATCTATTTGAGCGTAACTTATAACACCTTGTATTGTATTACTACCAGTTGCTGCTTGAACTTTAATAATATCTCCTGCCTCTAAATTTATCCCTTGAGGAGATGCATTCACTTGTGATTTGGCGGGTATATCGTCTCTAAAAAATTCATATTCAGTATTCGAGTCTGATGCATCGACCAAATTTATATTAACTAATATTGCTGAAGAGGCATCAGTGTTTGAACAGTAAATACTTTTTACAATTAAAGTTGCATTTGTAGGACAAGTTAAAACTGTATTCAGATTTGTGTCTGCTTGTTTGAATCCTTGATTTTTGTATCTTATTGTCATGACATAAAGTAATTAAACGCATCTTGTTCATTTTTCAAGTCTTGTTGAAAAGAAGTGTTCAGTTGATTTTCAATTGTTTCTAAAGCTTGGTTAATCTGTCTCTGTCCTGAAGGTGTATATTCAGGTTGAGGTTCAGGTATATATACATTGATTTTTGCCATTATCTTCTCCCGTCTGCTCTAACATCAAATCTAAATGTACCATATCTCCAGCTTTCATTTAAGCCTGTATTTGCTATTTTCACTGCAGCTAATCTACCTCTCGCTCTAGTATTTATTTTTTCAGTTGTTGAATTTATGGTAAAAGGACCTAGAGGTGATGATTGAGCCGTGGACTGTGGAAATTTGTTCACTAAAATAGTTATCTCAGCATTGCCTGTAATCGCTTTAAAATCTGGAACGAATCGACTTATACTCATAAAAAATTCACCATTACCTTCAAGATCTAAATCAAATTCACCTGATGTAATAAATGCGTTGATTGATGTTTCTGAGTTATCTACGTAAACTTGGTTGTTACCTACTTCATGTTCATAGAGAACGGTACACCCAGCACTCGCACCATTTATTGTTGGATAAGTACATTGAGTGTTATTTAAAAAGTCAGTAGCAAATGGTTTTTGATAAACCGTTGAACCTTCCCATGTCGTTCTATCTAATGAACCAGTAGACCAAACGTTTTCAGCGTAATTGTAAGTCACCACTCTATCAATAATAGTTGATGAAGCTGAAGCGTAAAACCAATTAACTTCAGAATACAATTCATTTATACCTGCATAGATTAATTCATTTGAATCAAAGTTTAATCCAAGATCTCCTGCACCATCAGTTGTGAAAACAAAATCCTCTACTAAACAATCAAGTGCTTTTACTGTTCCATCAAATACGTAAAAACCACCTGTTCGACCCATCCAAAAAACAGCTCCGTTTGCGTACACCGCAGCATGTTGCCCTAATAATCCAGCATTGGATGCAACCTTTCTAATACTGAAGGTAAAAGGTGGACCAACAAACTGAACAAGATAACAAGCTGTATCTGTGAATACTATAATGTAATCTTTACCTTTGACGGCTCCTACGATTCTTGTGCCGTCGTCTAATTGAAAAGTTCCAGCAGTGTTTGTTGAAGTAGGAGTATAGTCTGAGAGATCTTCTTGATCCGAGAATCTAATAAACATTTTATCTTGTGAGCTCGGATTGCCAATCGTAGTCTCTGTTCCTAAATGTAATAAGTGTCTGTCTCTGTCTGATACAATCGACATCACTGATTTAGTTGGCATGTTTGTTCCTAATGTGGCTCTAGTTGTTAATGCACCAGCTACTGATGGATCCCATGTGAATGTCTTTCCGTTGTGATTTGTAGCTATCAAAATTTGTCCATAGTTATCTAAAGACCAATTAGCTGGATCAAGAACTACTCCAGAAACCAAACTAGCTGAACCCCACGCAGTAAAGACTTCGACTGTTGCTCCGTCACTGTGTCCAGCCGTAGACGTTCCATTTACTGCTCTTGTGATGCCTGTAATAGAAGTTGCAGTGGCTCCTGTGTAAGATATTAATTCGTTGTCGACTTTGATTACACCTGTAGTTGGAAATCCAGTCGTGCTATTTAAATTAATTGTTGTTCCAGCTCCGCCCGTTCCGTTAGTGTCGTTGAGTAAAGCACCGTTCAAAGTTGCAGTTACTCCTGAAGCTCCGCCCATTGCGCCCGTTCCCCATCCATATCCATATGTTTGATTTGTTGGTCCAAAGGGTTCATAGGGATTAACGTCTAATGATCCGTTGTTAGTAGTGCCCGTTCCCGTTTCTGCAGTTGGCATTAAAATGGTAAAAGTTTTTGCTGTTGGTATAGATTGAATTTCAAACAAAACGTTATTGAAGTCTGCTGCAACATAGCTAGTCTGTCCACCTGTAAAAGAACCTGCGTTACTAAAAGTTACTATGTTTCCTGTTTCTAAAAGATGCGCAGAGCTCGTTGTAATTGTAACGGTTCGTGATCCGTTGACCGTTGTTATGTTTGCGCCTGTCGAATAATTGTCTGTATCTAAAGGTGTTATGTCATAAAAAGCACCTTCAAAGTAAATCGTTAAAACTTTATCTGTTCCAAGTGCTGCATATTTTCGACCATCTAAGTCTGTCCAAACATGCATATCTCTTGTAACTCCAGCTAAAAGAGAAGAGTTACCTTTAACTAATGAACTCCAACCACCAATTTTTTCAGGAGCTCCGTATCTAAATCTTACAAAATCTCCATCTACCCATGTTCCTTTTGCCTCTAGGGTAGTAAGTTGTTTATTGAATCCAGGTGCTATTGGTATTTTTGCTAAAGCCATGCCATATTATACTATACTTAGTACAATACATAAATAATGCTTATTTCTCTGTTTTTGCTTTAGGTATAGTAGGTTCGCCTCTTACAGAAGGTTTAAATTTTCTATTCCAATTTACAACCATGTTCATTAAATGATTTCCAAAATGTCTTAATGCTATATCTGTGAATTCAAAACATTTTTTTTCATTTATGATTTTTATCTCTTCGTCTGTAAAAACTATTTGAGCTGATCCGTCGTTTTTTTGTCTTATTTCCATATATTTTTTAACCTCTTTGCAAAGTATTTATAGTCTTTATGTTTCTCATCTGCAAGTATATTATTAATATATTCGCATTTTATATCACCGTGATAAGGACCACCTTTTGAAACTCCAAAAAAAGGTCTTCCATCTAAATGAAACATTTTAAAAGGACCATGCGCATCTACATAATGTAGGAACACTTGTGAGTAGTGATCACCTTTAAATTTATCTCTCCAATGGAGTTGGTCAAAACCATAATATAAATATGCATCACCAGGTTCTAAATCAAATGCTTTATCCTCTACATACATAGGCCATTTAGTTCCGTCTGAATCTATGTGTATGGTCAAACTGATTTGACATGACGGCCTATCATAGTGTCTTAACAATTCTCCACCATTAGTATACATTCTCCAATAAGCATACGTAGGTAAGCATCTAACTCCTGTAAGTTTGCTTACTGCATTTACTTTAGACTTTAAAATTGAATCTGCTAAAGTATCTCCATAGGTAGATGTTTCTCCTTGTTTAACCTGAAACATATCCCAAGAATTATGTTCATCATTATTTCTGTGATAAAAAATGGTGTAATATTTTATTAAATTTATTTCTTCTTTGCTCAAAAAGTTTTTAATTAATTTATTTGGCGATTTAATTATATGATCCATGACACTACAGAATATCTTGTACCCTTTGTTACAGGCATAACTTTATGAGGGTACATAAAGTTACTTGGCCAAATTATAATTCTATTTGATTTAGGTTGTATCAAATGAGGTTCTTCATCTTCAGAATGTTTAAAAGCAATTTGTCCTCCCTCATAATCATCATTAACATAAAAAATTATACTTAAGTTTCTGGGAGTTTTCTTGTGGTTGTCCACATGCCAATCGTAATGACCAGCTTCTACATATTTGAGAATATGTATTTCATTCAATTGTGAATTTTGACAATCTAAATTTATTCCTTTTTGATATGCCATCTGAGCTTCTAAAAAATAACATTTCAATAAATTATACCATTTAGCGTTTGTCATATCGTAACGATATTTATCTAAATATCTAACCTGTGTTTTTCTGATTTTGTCATCTGTTCTAGGCTTAGTCTTACCTAAAATCATTGCATCTTCAAATTCGCAATAGTTACAATAATCTCGTAAATTATTTAATACATCACTAGGAAGAAATCCATCGTGTGTAACAATGTAGTTTTTTATGTCCATGTTTTTTTATGCCAAAATAAGTTTCGGTACTTATGTAGTAATGTAGAATTAAACAGAACGTTTGTCAATTTCTTGGCAGGACTTTTTGAATGTATGTGCATTTTCCAACTATCTCTTTTAAAAGGTATTATTTGAACATAAGGTGTACCTTTTTTAATTATGTCATTAAATTCAGGATATTTATCTCCATTAATTATAAAAGGAAA
>MDTE01139764.1_pt1 | contig 17374 bp, 16 predicted proteins | sample 811231 | NCBI WGS metagenome assembly MDTE01 (sample SAMN05326651, study PRJNA326480) | marine metagenome | isolation source: seawater | place: Indian Ocean: Red Sea | collected 2010
TACATTTCTTAAGTTTTTATTGCTTAAAAGATAATTATTACTAGTCTATACTTTAATTAATTTATGAAAAAAATTCAACTAACTTGTGCTCATGCCATTATAAAACATCTAATATCTCAGAAGATATTAATTGATGGTAAAAAACTACCATTGTTTCCAGGTGCATTTGGAATCTTTGGTCATGGAAATGTGGCTTGTCTTGGCCAAGCCTTAGAAGAAAATAAAAATGAGCTTCCTACGTGGAGAGGACACCATGAGCAAAACATGGCTTTGACAGGCATTGCTTATTCGAGAGCTAAAAGAAGAAAACAAATTTTTATTGCAACAAGCTCGGTTGGCCCTGGTTCTACAAATATGTTAACAGCAGCAGCTGTTGCGATGAGTAATCGTTTACCAATTTTATTTTTACCTGGTGATACATATGCAAATAGATTGCCAGATCCTGTTTTACAGCAAGTTGAACATTTCAATAATCCAGGAATTACACAAAATGATGCTTTCAAATCAGTTACTAGATATTTCGATAGAATTACTAGACCTGAACAAGTTCTTCAAACATTGCCTCAAGCTATTCAAGTAATGCTGGATCCTGCTGATTGTGGGCCTGCCTGCTTATCTTTATCACAAGATGTTCAAGGTGAGGTATTTGATTATCCAGAAGATTTTTTTAAAGAAAGAATTCATCATATAAGAAGACCTAGAGCGGATGACTATCAAATTAAAAAAGCTGCAGAAATTATTAAGAATTCAAAAAATCCAATTTTAATATCAGGTGGTGGTGTTTTTTATTCTGATGCAATGAAAGAGCTAAGTCAGTTTGCAAAAAGACATAATATACCGACTACTCAAACAGTTATGGGTTATTCATCAATGAAAAAAGATGATCCTTATTTTTCTGGTCCAATTGGTGGACTTGGTGGAAAGGCTGCAAATAATTTGGCCAAACAAACAGACCTAGCCATTGCTATTGGAACGAAGTTAGCTGATTTTACTACTGGATCTTGGTCAAATTTTGAAAACACAAAATTTAAATTAGTTTCAATTAATGTTTCAAGATTTGATGCTAATAAACACATGGCTCATTCGGTTGTTGGAGATGCGAAAGTATCTATTGAGGATTTATCTCGTGCATTAGGTTCATGGAAGGCAGGAAATGAGTGGTACAAAAAATCAAGAAATGAATTAAAAATATGGAACAATTATGTAGATAAAGAAAGTGGGCCTACAAATCAAAAATTACCTTCTTATGCTCATGCGGTTGGAGCAATTTATAGAAAATCTGATCCATCTGATATTGCTGTAACAGCTGCTGGAGGATTAGTAGGTGAAGTAATGCAAATATTGCGGCCTAGAGAATTAAATACTCATGAAACTGAGTGGGGATTTAGTTGCATGAGCTATGAAATATCAGGCGCTTTAGGAATTAAAATGGCAAACCCAAAAAAAGAGGTTATAGCATTTGTTGGTGATGGTTCTTATTTGTTATACAATTCAGATATATATAGTTCGGTAATTACAAATCATAAACTAATAATTATTGTATGTGATAATGGTGGTCACGCAGTTATTAATCGACTTCAGTTATATAAAGGTGGAAAAGAATTTAACTGTTTGTTTGAAAGTTCTAAGGTAAATAATCTAAAGAGTGTTGATTTTGCAAAACATGCACAAAGTCTAGGTGCAATTGGTGAAAATGTTAAATCTATAGCAGAGCTAGAAGAAGCATTTTTAAGAGCAAAAAAATCTAAAAGTACATATGTTATTTCAATTAAGACTGATGGTTATCAATGGCTAGAGGGTTCTGCCTTTTGGGAAAGTCCCACTTTACAAAAACCCGTTACAAAACAAAATAAACAAGCGCTTAAAGATCATCTTGAAGGAAAGTCTAAACAGAGACAAGGTGTTTAATTATTATGGCTAAAATCTTTAAAGTTGGTTTAGTTGGTTGTGGCCATATTGCAGAAACATATTTTAGATCACATAAATATTTTAATAACTTCAAAATAATAAAATGTGCAGATATAGATCATAATTCTGCAAAAAAATGTTCAAAAAGATATGGAATTAAAGCATTAAGTGTAAATCAGATATTTAAAGATGATCAAATTGAAATAATATTAAATCTCACTCCACCAAAAGAACATTATAAAATTTCAAAAAAAGCATTACTAAATGATAAACATGTTTACTCAGAAAAACCAATGGCTATAAATTTAGCAGATGGAAAAGAATTGTTAAAAATTGCAAACATGAAAAAATTATACATAGGAAATGCACCCGATACATTTCTTGGTGGAGGTAATCAAAAATCTAAGGAACTTTTAGAAAAAAAAATAGTTGGAAATGTTAAACTTGGTAATGCAATATTTGCCTTTCCTGGTGTCCAATCGTATCATCCTAATCCAGAGCCTTGGTTTGCTAAAAAGGAAGGCGGTCCCGTGATCGATATGGGTCCATATTATTTAACTTCACTTGTCAATTTATTAGGTCCAGCAAAGGAGGTTAAAGCAGCAAGTTTAATGAAAGGAAAAAAATTCAGAACTATTGGTATTGGTCCAAAGAAAGGAAAAAAAATAAAAGTTGATTGTCCAACAACATATTTTTCGACAATCGTTTTTGAAAACAATTCTGTTATAAGATTAACTCTATCTTTTGATGTTATTGCACATCAAAGAAATCATATAGAATTGTATGGAACAAAGGGATCAATGATTGTACCTGACCCAAATATGTTTGGGGGATCAGTTTATGTTTGTAAAAAACTAGGAAGTACCTGGAATGAATATAAAACAAATAAAATGCCATTAGGAAAAATTAACATAAAAACTCAAAGCGCTAGAGCAAATGAGTCTGCGAAAAATGCAAATTATAGAGGAGTTGGTTTAGCTGAAATGGCATACTGTATTAATAATAAAAAAAAACATAGATGTAATGGTGAATTGTCTGTTCATGTTTTAGATTTAATTCAATCAACAATGAAATCTGCAAAAACAAACAAGGCTCAAAAATTAAATACAACCTGTGTTATACCAAAAGCTTTCAGCTTAAGAGAGATTAAAAAAATACTTTTATAATGGTGAGCCGTGTTGGATTCGAACCAACGACACCTTCCTTAAAAGGGAAGTGCTCTACCAGCTGAGCTAACGGCCCGTTAAAGAATTTCTTTTTATATTTAAAAAGAAGATAATTCAATTAATAAATTGTCTAATTGTACTTCGATATGTTTTTTTTGTAAAAGCTATCAAATGTCCCATTTTTAATCTCTTCGCGAATTTTCCGCATAAATTCCTGATAAAAATTTATATTATGCAATGAGAGTAGCATTGAGGCTAAAATTTCGTTTGTGCTAATTAAATGATTCAAATAACTTTTAGAATACCTATTGAGATTATTAATAGTACAATCTTTATCCAAAGGTGTGTTGTCTTTTTTAAATTTAGCATTTCTTAAATTTAGTTTGCCCTCCCATGTAAAAGCTAAACCGGTTCTACCTGATCTTGTTGGCATTACACAATCAAACATGTCTATACCTCTTTTTACAGCACCCAAAATGTCAGAAGGTGTTCCCACGCCCATTAAATATCTTGGCTTATTTTTTGGCATTAATTTAACTATACCATCCAAAGTATTAAACATTTGATCCTGAGTTTCACCAACAGCTAATCCACCAACGGCATAACCGTCAAAATTTAATTGTAAAAGTTTTTCTAAGCTTTCAATCCTTAAATCATTAAATATTCCACCTTGAATAATTCCAAACAAAGCTTTTCCGTTATTACTACCAAATTCATTTTTAGATCTCATGGCCCAGTGAGTTGATGTATCAATTGCTTTTGAAATAATTTTTTTATTATTTGTTAATTTGGGACATTCGTCTAAAACCATCAAAATATCTGAATTAATTTCTTTTTGAATTTTTATACTTTCCTCTGGACTTAATAAAAATTTTTTACCGTCTATATGAGACGAAAAAAAGGCCCCCTTGTTCTTATCTATTTTTGTAAACTTAGAAAGTGACATTATTTGAAAACCACCAGAGTCAGTTAATATTGGTTTATCCCAGTTCATAAATTTATGTAGCCCACCAAATTTTTTTAAAATTTCAACACCGGGTCTCAAAAACAAATGATAAGTATTTCCCAAAATTATTTGAGTTCCAGTTTTCAGTACATCATCTGTGAAAACACTTTTTATAGTTCCTAAAGTTCCAACAGGCATAAAAGCAGGAGTATCGATGTTACCTCTTAAGGTTTTAATTCTACCAAGTCTATATTCCTGTTTATTATTTAGTAATTCAAAAAAGAATTTTTTTGAATTCATAAGAATTTATTTTTTTATTGAAAAACTAATTATTTTGTCAGGATTACTTACTGACCCATTGGGTCCTTCACCCTTTTTTATGTTATTTATAAAATCCATACCCTTAACAACTTTTCCAAATACAGTATATTGTCTATCAAGATGAGGCGCTGAATCAAAACAAATAAAGAATTGGCTATTGGCGCTATTTGGATCAGATGATCTGGCCATTGAAAGAGTTCCTTTTTCATGAGGTATATTACTGAATTCAGCTTTTAAATCTGGCAAACTAGATCCTCCTGTACCGGCCCTGTCTAAATTAAAACTTGAGCTTTTACTATTTCCAAATTCTACATCACCGGTTTGAGCCATAAAACCGTCTATAACTCTGTGAAATACTACTCCGTCATATTCCTTGTTTTTAACAAGGGTCAAAATTCTTTTTACATGATTAGGAGCAACATCTGAAAAAAGGTCAATTTCAACTTTTCCATCTTTTAATTCTAGTATTAATTTATTATCCATGGGTAAAACATTATTGTTAATTAAAAAAACAAAATAAAATACAAAAAAAATTATTTTTTTCATTCTAACTTAAAGTTTATAGCTTTAATCACTGATTTTGAAACAAATTTTTTTAAATCACCCTTTAATTTTCCTATTTCCTTTATAAATTTTGAAGAAATTATTTCATTTTCAATGTCAGACATTAAAAAAATAGTTTCGATTTTTTTATCTAGTTTTTTATTCATTCCAGCTAATTGGAATTCATATTCGAAATCTGAAACGGCTCTTAATCCTCTTATTATAATTGTTGCATTAAATTTTTTACAAAGTTTTACTGTAAGGTTATCAAATGAAACTATTTTTATTTTATTTTTATTGAGTTTAAAATCATTAAAAAGAGATTTTTTAATAATATTAATTCTTTCATCAACTGAAAATAAATAATCTTTATCTGACGTATCAGTTGTAGCTACTATTAGTTTGTCTACAATCTTGAGCGATTTTTTAATAATATCTACATGTCCAAAGGTAATTGGATCGAATGTACCCGGATATATTCCTATCTTTTGCATTAAGAAATATTATCTTCTATCTTAATAGCAGAAACAACCTTTTCCTCACCAGAAAGTTTTATTATTCTTACACCTTGAGTATTTCTTCCGGCTATTCTTATTTCTTTAACTGCACATCTTATAACTCTGCCTTTGTCAGTTGACAAAATTATTTCATCTTTATTTGAAACAATTAAATTAGATGTAACATTTCCGTTTCTTTTTGAATTAACAATTCCAATAATGCCTTTACCTCCTCTGTTGGTAATCCTAAAATCGAGAAAAGAAGTTCTTTTGCCATATCCATTCTCTGTTATTGAGAGTATATATTTGTCAATATTCTCCTTTTTTGTACCGTTTTTCTTAATTAGTGATTGAGTTTCTTTTGCATTGTCTAAAATAGAAAGAGACATAACAGTATCATTTTCTCCCAAATCTATACCTCTTATACCTTTAGAAGATCGTCCTTTAAATAATCTAAGTTTTTTAGACATAAATCTTATACACTTTCCAAATTTTGTACCAAGAATAATATCCTGATCTTCTTTGCATTTTTCAACACCAATGATTTTATCATTTTCATCTAATTTCATTGCAATTTTACCCCCAGCACTAATGTTTATAAAATCCTCAAGAGAATTTTTTCTTATTTTGCCTTTGGCAGTTGCAAAAACTACATAAAGTTTTTTCCATTCTTCTTCATTTTCAGGAAGTATCATTGTAGACGTGATAGATTGGTTGCTCTTTAAGGGTAAAAGATTAAATAAAGATTTACCTTTAGAATTTAAACTTCCTTTGGGTATTTTCCAAGCTTTGAGTTTATAAGCCAATCCCTGAGAAGAAAAAAATAAAACTTGACTGTGAGAATTTCCAGATAAAATTCTTATTACAAAATCTTCCTCTCTAGTTGTAATTCCAGTTTTTCCCTTCCCCCCTCTTTTTTGAGATTTAACAGATGATAAAGATCCTCTCTTTATATATCCCTGGTTAGTGATATTGATTACAACAGACTCTTTTTGGATTGTCTCTTCAATACTATAATTAAGTACTGCATCAATTATTTTTGTTCTCCTTTTAACTGAAAACTTTGATTTAATCTCTTCTAACTCCTTTATAATTATTGAGAATAACTCTTTTTTAGATTTAAGAATTTTATTAAAATAAATAATTAAATCTGATAATTTTTTAATTTCGTCTTCGATTTCATTTATACCGAAAGCAGTTAACTTTTGTAGCTTCAAATCTAAAATCGATTCTACTTGTGATATACTTAATTGATATTTTGAAACTGATTGTTTCTTTTCAATTAATAATACTAATTTAGTGCTTTTTTTTATTGACCATTTTTTATTTAAAAGATTTTTTTTTGCCGTCTCTGTATCCTTGGACGCCTTAATAATCTTTATCACTGGATCAATATTTTCGACAGCTGTAGCAATACCAATTAGAATATGAGCTCTCTCCTCTGCTTTTTTTAAATCAAATTTTATTCTTCTTATTACTGTTTTTTCCCTAAAGTTGACAAACTCAGATATAAATTCTTTTAAATTAAGAACTTTTGGTTTTCCCTCAACTATTGCTAATGTATTAAAACCAAAAGATGACTCTACTGAGGTTAATTTGTACAATTGTCTTCGTATTGTTTCAGGCTCTACTCCACGTCTTAGATCGATAACAACTCGAATTCCATCTTTGTTTGATTCATCTCGTATATCGCTAACACCTTCAATTTTCTTTTCCCTACATAAATCTGCAATTTTTTCATTTAAGATTGATTTATTTACTTGATATGGAATTGATTTAATAATCAATCTACTTTTTCCATTTTTTAATTCTTCTTCACCAATTTCACCCCTTATTTTAAAAGAACCTCTCCCCTTGTTGTATCCTTGTTTGATTATATCTTTTCCGATTATTATTCCACCTGTAGGGAAATCAGGTCCTGGGATATTTTTCATTAATTGTGAAATAGTAATATCTCTGTTTTTAATAAAATTAATTGTACCATCTATAACTTCACCTAAGTTATGTGGAGGTATGCTGGTTGCCATTCCCACTGCTATACCGCCTGCACCATTAACTAATAAATGAGGGAATTGTGATGGAAGAACTATGGGCTCTCTTTCAGTATCATCATAATTATTTCTATAATCTATTGTGTTTTTTTCTAAACCTTCTGTAAGAAATTGTGTTACCTTTGAAAGTTTAGTCTCAGTATACCTCATAGCAGCAGGCGGATCTCCATCGACAGAACCAAAATTTCCTTGTCCTTTAATCAATGGTAAACTCATTGAAAAATCTTGAACCAATCTTACTAGAGCGTCATAAACAGCTTGGTCTCCATGTGGATGATATTTACCAATTACATCCCCAACTATTCTAGCAGATTTTCTAAATGGTTTGCTCCAGTCATATCCACCTTTATACATTGCATAAATAATTCTTCTATGTACAGGTTTAAGTCCATCCCTCACATCGGGAAGTGCCCGGCTTACAATTACACTCATAGCATAAGAAAGATATGAAGAACTCATTTCCTGGTGAACAAATATAGGTTTTGGAACTGAATTATTTTTTATTTCTATCTTTTGCATTTAGATTAAAATGGAATTTCATCATCAAGATCATTGCTAACTTGTGACATTTCATCATTAGGTAATGAACTTTTGTTTTCTGAAACTTGATTATTGTTGTTAGATTTTGATTTACCGTCAAGCATAGTTAAGGATGAATTGTATCCTTGTAAAACTATTTCTGTAGAATATTTATCTTGTCCAGACTTTTCGTCTCTCCATTTTCTCGTACTTAATTGTCCTTCCAAATAAACATTTGCACCTTTTTTTAAATATTGTTGAACAATGTTCACCAAACCTTCGTTAAAAATAACAACTCGATGCCACTCTGTTTTTTCCTTTCTTTCTCCTGAAGATTTATCCTTCCAGCTTTGGCTGGTAGCCACACTAAGCCTTGCGACGTTTTTACCGTTAACCATTTGCTTAATTTCTGGGTCTGCCCCTAGTCTTCCTATAAGTTGTACTTTATTTAAACTTCCTGACATAATTACTAAGATTTATTATAATGATAAAAAAAAATTATAACATATTTGGATTGTAAATATAAGCTCATTCTGTTTTAAGATGTGTAAAAAATGTTAAAAAAGATATTGATTAAAGGGGCTAAAGAGCACAATTTAAAAAATGTTTCTTTAGAGGTTCCAAAAGAGAAGCTGGTAGTGATAACAGGCCTTTCAGGATCAGGTAAATCATCATTGGCTTTTGACACAATATATGCTGAAGGTCAAAGAAGATATGTGGAAAGTCTTTCTGCATACGCAAGACAATTTTTAGATAAAATGAAAAAGCCAAATGTCGATTTAATTGAGGGTTTAAGCCCTGCTATTTCAATAGAACAGAAAAATGCTCCAAAAAATCCTAGATCTACAGTAGCAACAGTAACTGAAATTTATGATTACATGCGAGTACTTTATGCAAGAATAGGTATACCATACTCGCCATTTACAGGAAAACCAATTGTCTCACAATCTGTGAGCCAAATGGTTGATAAAGTTAAAACTTTACCAAAAAGTTCAACTATATTTCTTCTTTCTCCAGTAGTTAGAGGTAGAAAAGGTGAATACAAAAAAGATATCATAAATTACAAAAAAAGAGGTTTTCAAAAAATTAAAGTTGATGGTGAGTATTACGATATAGATGACTTTCCCAACTTAAATAAAAAAGTAAAACACGATATTTCTATTGTGGTTGATAGAATTATTTTAAATTCAAAATTAGGAAATAGATTAGCTGACAGCATTGAAACAGCCTTAAATCTTTCAGATGGGCTTTTGATTGTTGAATATGAAAATGAAACTATTCCAAAAAAGTTTAGAAAAAAAGAAAGTATAACTTTCTCGTCCAAATTTTCATGCCCGGAGAGCGGTTTTACAATAGAAGAGATTGAGCCTAGACTTTTTTCATTTAATAGTCCTTTTGGTGCGTGTGAAGAATGTGAGGGTATTGGCCATAATTTAAATGTGGATCCAAATTTAGTTGTTCCTGAAAAAAATAAGAGTATCGAGGATGGAGCTATAGATCCTTGGTCAAAATCTACATCGATGTACTATGCTCAAACATTGGCGTCTATAGCTAAACATTTTAAATTTGGTTTAGATACTAAATGGAAAAAACTTCCTAAAAAAATTCAAGATATTATTCTTTATGGTTCAGATGATGAAGAAATAAAATTTTCTTATGACGATGGATATGAAAAATATGAAACAAAAAAGACTTTTGAGGGAGTAATAAACAATCTTGAAAGACGATATTTAGAAACTGATAGCGAGTGGAAAAGAGAAGAAATATCTCAGTACCAAAGTGAAACAAATTGTGAAAAATGTAAAGGTTTAAGACTTAAAGATGAAGCTTTATGCGTAAAGATAAATAAATTGAATATAAGTGAAGTAACACGATTTTCAATTGAGGATTCGCAGAAATGGTTTTCAAATCTAGAAAGTATACTTTCATTAAGAGACAAAAAAATTGCTCAACATATACTAAAAGAAATAAGTGAAAGACTAAACTTTTTATTAAATGTAGGATTAAATTATCTCACTCTATCAAGGGAGTCTGGTACCCTTTCAGGAGGCGAGTCACAAAGAATAAGGTTAGCTTCACAAATAGGATCTGGGTTAACAGGTGTCTTGTATGTATTAGACGAACCATCAATAGGATTACACCAGAGAGATAATAAAAAATTAATTGCTGCACTTAAGAGATTAAGAGATTTGGGTAACACAGTTATAGTGGTTGAACATGACACTGAAACAATGGAAAGTGCTGACCACATTATTGATTTAGGACGTGAAGCTGGAATTAATGGTGGTAATGTAACTGCTCAGGGCGATTTAAAAGAAATTATTTCTACTGAAGATAGTATTACTGGAAATTATCTATCTGGTAAAAAATTTATAGAATTGCCAAGAAAAAGAAAAACTGCAAAAAATGGAAGGTTCTTAGAAATTATTGGCGCAAGCGGGAATAATTTAAAAAATGTTGACCTTAAAATACCTATTGGAACATTTACTTGTGTTACAGGAGTCTCTGGAAGTGGCAAATCAACACTTGTTTTACAAACACTCTTTAATGCATTAAATTTATTGTTAAATAATAACAAATCAAGAAAACTTCCTAAAGCATTTAAAAATTATAAAGGTACAGAACTAATTGATAAAGTGATTGATATTGATCAATCGCCAATAGGAAGAACACCTAGATCGAATCCAGCTACTTATACTGGAGCCTTTGGCCCAATTCGAGATTGGTTTGCAAATTTACCAGAATCGAAAACACGTGGATATAAACCTGGAAGATATTCATTTAATGTAAGAGGAGGTAGATGTGAAACTTGTGAAGGTGATGGAGTCATTACTTATGAGATGCATTTTCTTCCTGATGTATACATACCATGTGATGCATGTAAAGGCAGCAGGTATAACAGAGAAACTTTGGAAATTAAGTTTAAGAATAAAAATATAGCTGATGTTTTAAACATGACTGTCGAAGAAGGCACTGAATTTTTTCAGAATATACCCGCAGTATATTCAAAGCTTTTGACTTTGAAGCATGTTGGTTTGGGATATATAAAAATAGGACAACAAGCTACAACACTTTCAGGCGGTGAAGCACAAAGAATTAAGTTAGCTAAAGAATTGTCAAAAAGATCTACAGGCAGAACTTTATATATTCTTGATGAGCCTACTACAGGGTTGCACACCCATGATATTAAAAAATTATTAGAAATACTTAAGGCTTTTGTAAATACAGGAAATACAGTAGTTGTAATAGAGCATAATTTAGATGTTATAAAAACGGCAGATTGGATAATTGATATGGGCCCTGAAGGGGGTGCCGACGGGGGCAAAATTATAGCTGAAGGATCGCCCGAAAAAGTTGCGGAAAATAGAGGTAGTTATACCGGTAAATTTCTAAAGAATTTAATAACTAATAAAATGAAAAAAACAGCTTAAATTGTCAAAAATATGTTATAATTATTTATGATTAGCATACTTCAATCTTTATCAAAAACAGTTCATTTATCTGTTGTTCTAGCAATTTTATTATTCCTAGGGCTTTTTTTTACAGGTGGAGATTGGGCTTTTGATACACTTTTTTGGAGTTGGTTTTTTAGGTACTTACATGTTCTGGCAGGTATCATGTGGATCGGATTGCTTTGGTATTTAAATTTTGTACAAATTCCAAGTATGCCAAAATTGTCAGATGAACAAAAGCCAGCAATTACAAAAGTAATTGCCCCGGCTGTTCTTTTCTGGTTTAGATGGGCCGCTTTAGCAACTATTGTTACGGGTTTAATAGTTGCAACACTAAATGGGTATGTACATGACGCAATGATTTTAGGTATTGGTAGTGGTGGAGGAAAAAATGCTGCTATAGGTATAGGTATGTGGTTAGGATTGATTATGGCTTTTAATGTTTGGTTTATAATTTGGCCAAACCAAAAAAAAGTACTTGGTATTGTAGAATGTTCACCAGAAGATAAACCAAAGCATTTGAAAACAGCGGTTATTGCATCTAGAGTAAATACACTTTTTTCTCTTCCGATGTTACTATCAATGGTAGTTGCTCAAAACCTTTATTAATTATTTTCTTTTTCAATAGTTTTATAACTAACATTAAAATATTTTAATATTGGACTTGCAACAAATATTGAAGAGTAAGTTCCAATTAATACACCAATAATCATGGCCAAAGAAAAACCTCTCAGAATTTCACCACCTAATACAAAAATTGAAATTAAAGCGAGAAGTGTTGTAACGGAAGTAATTAGGGTTCTTGACAAGGTTTCATTAATTGAAGTATTAGAAATATCTCCAATTTTTTGACTTGAAAATTTAGATAAATTTTCTCTTATACGGTCATAAATAACTACAGTATCATTCATTGAATATCCAACTATAGTTAAAACCGCTGCAACTATTGATAAATTTATTTCTAAAGATAGTAGAGAAAAAATTCCTATAGTAATAATAACATCATGAAAAATTGCAATAATTGAACCAACGCTAAATTGCCACTCGAATCTTACCCATATATAGAAAAGCATTGCGCCCAAAGCTAGGCCTATAGCCAACAATCCCGACTGCAAAAGTTCTTCACTTACTTTAGGTCCAACACTTTCTACACGTCTAAAATTTATCTCTGATTGCAGTTTACTATTAACATTTTCCTTAATTAATTTAATACTATTTTTATTATCAAAATTTTTCTTTTCAAATTTAATTAGATAATCGCCTTTCTTTCCAAATTCTTTAACACTCAAATCACCTAGATTCATATTTGAAAAAGCAGAACGAACATCGCTTATTCCTATATTATTTGTGTTAACCCGTAACTCAATTAAAGTTCCACCTTTAAAATCAATACCGTAATTCAAACCCTTAAAAAATATTAGAAAAAGACTAATGATAAAGAATATTAAAGAAATTAAATTTGCCAATCTAAACTTTCCCTCAAAATTATATTTATTTTTCATATAGTAATTTTTTTATCTCTATTGTTTAAAACATAAAATGCAGTTAAATGCCTTGAAATAAAGTAGGCAGAAAACAAAGTAGTTAAAAGACCAATTGATAAAGTTATAGCAAAACCTTTTATTGGACCCGACCCAAATATAAATAGGATTATTGCAGCAATTAATGTTGTGATATTTGCGTCTAATATGGTAACGATTGATTTCTTAAAACCTTGATCAAAAGCTTTAATACTAGAGTTCTCTTTTTTAAGCTCTTCACGTATTCTTTCAAAAATTAGCACGTTCGCATCAACTGCCATACCAACTGTTAAAATTATTCCGGCTATACCTGGTAAAGTTAATGTTGCCTCTAAAATTGTTAGAATACCCATTAACATTAAAAGGTTAGATATCAATGAAAAATTTGCAATAATTCCATAAAATTTATATTTAAAAAACATGTAAAAAATTACAAGTGAAAACCCAACAATAAGTGAAACTACACCTGCCTCTATTGAGTCTTTTCCCAAATCTGGACCGACAGTTCTTTCTTCAATAATAGATAAAGGAGTTGGGAGTGCTCCAGATCTCAAAAGTAAGGCTAGATCTGTTGCATCTTGAAAAGTAAAGTTTCCTGAAATACTTCCATTACCGCCTGTTATTGAATCTTTAATTACAGGAGCACTTATTGCTTCATTATCTAATATAATTGCTATTCTCTTACCAATATTTTGACTTGTTGCTTTTCCAAATCTTTGTGAACCAAGTCTGTCTAAAGTAAAAGATACTATTGGTTCATTATTAAAGTTATCAAATTTTGGCTGAGCATCTACTAGATTTTGACCGCTAAGAATAATTCTTTTACTTACTAAAATTTCCTCATCAGTACCTTGTATTAAAAATTTTTCAGTACCAAATTCACTTTTTTCTTCTGTAACTAATCTAAATCCTAACTCAGCAGTTTTCCCTAATAATTCCTTAATTCTTTCTGGATCTTTAACACCTGGTAGTTCAACTAAAATACGATTATTGCCTCTTTTAAGTATCGAGGGTTCCTTTGTACCAATTTCATCTATACGTCTTCTCACTATTTCAATTGATTGGTCTACTGCTGCACTTCTTATATTTATAATTCCATATTTAGATAAAAAGATATTAATTTTATTTTCATTTAATGAATGATCTAGTTCAAAAGCATTATAATTATTTAGATAAGTATTAATATTATTTTTGTTTTTATTTTCAAAAAAATTCTTAAACTTTTCATAATCTTCGTTCTGAATATTAAATTGAATATTTTGATTTAAAACTACAAAATTTGAAAATGATATTGAGTTTTTGTTTAACTCTTTTTTAAGTGGTAAAACTTTAGATTGAATTCTCCTTTTTTCTAATGAAGAACTATCAACCTCCAAAAGAAGATATGAGCCCCCCTGCAAATCTAAGCCTAGATTAACTTTTTTGTTCAGGAAGAATTTTTTTGATTCTAAAAAATTAGATAAAGTAAAAATGCTGATAAATAAAAAAATTAAATAAATTATTATAATTTTTGTCTTTGAAAAATTTAACACTGAAAATTATTTTTTAACTTCTTTTTTGAGATGGCCTTGAATAGTATTTTTAATTATTTGAACTTTTACACCATCAGATATAATAACTTCAACTCTATCATCCTCAAAAACTCTGTCTACATTACCTATAATTCCACCAGATGTAATAACCTCGTCACCTCTTTTCAGGTTTTTGATCATCTCTTTATGCTCTTTAACTTTTTTTTGCTGTGGTCTAATTAGAAAAAAATAGAAAATTACAAAAATTAGTATTAGGGGTATAAATTGTGCAAATCCAGAGCTACTCATAATGTACGAATAAATATATTAATAATATTATTTTAACAACTAATTTTTGTTAAAAAAATTATATTTTCTCTAAATTCCTCATGTATGGTCTCAAAGCATCAGGAATTGTAATAGATCCATCTGAATTTTGATAATTTTCAATAATAGATATCAGCGTTCTTCCTATAGCCAGACCAGAACCATTTAAAGTGGCTAAAAAGTCCAATTTATTTTTTGAATCCTTAAATTTCGCTTTCATACGTCTAGATTGAAATTGACCACAAGATGAACAGCTAGAAATTTCTCTATAATTATTCTCAGAAGGTATCCATACTTCAATATCTATAGTTTTTTCTGCACTAAAACCCATATCGCCAGTTGATAATAAAACTAACCTATAAGGAAGTTTTAACTTTTTCAATATTTCTTCTGCACATTGAGTCATTCTATCTAATTCGGTCTTACATTTATTTGGTTCGACTATGCTTACAAGTTCAACTTTATAAAATTGATGTTGTCTAAACATACCTTTGGTATCTTTTCCATAACTACCAGCCTCTTTCCTAAAACATGGTGTTGATGCAACTAGTCGAAGAGGAAGGTCACTAAATTTAATTGTATTTTCTCTTACCATATTTGTAAGAACCACTTCAGCGGTTGGGATTAAAAATTTTCTTTGAGAACCTTCAAGCTTTAACTCGAATTGATCATTTTCAAACTTTGGTAGCTGTCCTGTACCAAACATTGTCATTTCAGATACAATTAGAGGAGGTGAAATTTCTTGGTAACCAAATTCTTTGGTGTGTACATCAAGCATAAAATTAGATAATGCCCTTTCTAATTCAGCTATTTTTCCTTTTAAAAAAACAAATCTAGAGCCAGTAGTTTTTGCTGCTAGATCAAAATCCATAAGACCATTATCTTTAGCTAAATCATAATGAGATTTAATTTTAAAATTAAAGTTTGGAATTTTTCCATATTTTTTGAGTTCTTTATTATTTTTTTCATCCTTGCCTAAAGGAACTTCTTCGAGTGCAATGTTGGGTATAACATTGAGAATTTTAGTAATCTCAAATTGAATATTGTTTTGAGAACTACTTATAGATTCAATTTCACTTGAAATTATTTTTGATTTTTCAAACTGACTTTTATCTTGTGATTTAGAAATTTTTTTTTTTTCTTGTTCTAATTTTTCTTTTTTTTGTATTAATTCTCTATTTTTATTATCTAATAACAAAAGATTATCAACATCTACAGTTACATTTCTGTCTTGAATTTTTTTTTTAAATAGTTTTGGATTTTCTCTAATAGACTTTAAATTATGCATTATCTTTATCTCTATTCTTTTCTATTAATTTTACTGATAATATAGATAATTCATATAGTATCAATAAAGGTATTGCTAAACCTATTTGGGTTATTGGGTCTGGCGGTGTCAAAATTGCAGCAGCTGCAAAAATTATTACAACAAAATACTTTCTTCTAACTTTCAAGTAATTAGAATCGATAACACCAATTCTAGCCAGGAGATTAAGTAAAACAGGTAGTTGGAAGCTTAATCCAAAAGCGAATATTAATCGCATGATTAATGATAGATATTCGTTTACTTTAGCTTCAAGTTGTATTGGAAGAGAATTAATTTGACCAGAAGTTTCAAATGATAAAAAAAATTTAATTGCTAAGGGCATAACCAAATAATAGATCAACATTCCGCCTAATAAAAATAATATTGGAGTAGCAATTAAATAGGGTAATAAAGCTTTTTTTTCGTTTTGATATAATCCTGGGGCCACAAATCTCCATAGCTGAACTAAAAACATTGGACAGCCTAAAAAAATAGCAGCAAAAAAAGCAACCTTTAAATAAGTAATAAAAGTTTCATGTAAGGCTGTGAAAATAAGTCTCCTATCTACACCGTCATCTTTTACAGCTTTAGCATAAGGTTCAACTAAAAAATTATAAATGTTTTCAGCAAAAATATAACCCAATACGAAAATAAAAAAGATAAATATTAATGAATGGATTAAACGTTTTCTTAACTCTGTAAGATGACTGACAAAAGACTCTTCCTTAATATTATCGCTCATTTGAGTTATCTTTCTTATCTTCTTTCTTGTCATCTTTTTTATATTTTTCTTCTGGAACGGCTCCTTCTATATCCTCTTCAAGAGTTTCTACTTTTTGTTGAATATCTAAAAAATATCTTTTTGTTGAACCAATCCAGGTACCAACTTTTTTAAGAACTTTAGGAAAATCTTTGGGACCTATAACTAATATGGCAACTACCACAATAATAACTATTTCAAACCATCCTATCTGTGGCATAGTTGATTATTAACTTTGTGAATTTGAGTCTTTATCGGTGTCTGATTTTGATTGATCTTTTTCGTCTGAAGACATTCCTTTTTTAAAACTTTTAATGCCTTTTGCAACATCACCCATTAAACTAGAGATCTTTCCTCTACCAAATAATAGAACAACAAGAACAACAACAATTGCAATTTGCCAAAAACTTATTCCCATAGTCTCGAACTATATACAAAAAAAATGATTAAATAAAGTAAGTTTATTCTTCTTTTTTAGGTGAGTCTTTTATTGCGTTATCAATATCTTTATAAAGATCTTCATTGTTTTGTTCAGATTGTTCTTTAA
>MDTE01046168.1_pt1 | contig 17373 bp, 12 predicted proteins | sample 811231 | NCBI WGS metagenome assembly MDTE01 (sample SAMN05326651, study PRJNA326480) | marine metagenome | isolation source: seawater | place: Indian Ocean: Red Sea | collected 2010
ATAGCGTTTTTGAGGGGATCCCATCCATTATCAATTTCCCATGAATCGGAAAGAGAATCCATATCAGAATCAGCATTCTGAGCCAAAGTATTGTTCAGAAATTCATCTAAGTTTTTCAAACCATCTTTATCCGGATCCTGATCCGAATCATTCAACAACGGGTTCAACTGGTTTAAATATTCCCAACCATCATTCATAAGATCACCATCACTATCGGCCCGATCTGGATCTGTTTTTAATTCCATTTCTTTCACTGAATCCAAACCATCAGAATCGATATCTATGGCCGAATCGTCTCGCCGAGGATTCCATCCGTTCGACAGTTCCCAAGTATCGGTTAAACCATCGCCGTCCGTATCAATATCATAAGGGTTCGTCTTATTAATATATTCCTCCAAATTGGACAAACCATCAGAATCAGCATCTCCTTGCCCAAGTCCGACAGCCGCATATTCCATTTTCCACCAATCTGCAATCCCATCATCACCCGCATCATCCATTAGTACACCTGTGGATTTATATTTGCCCAATAGCATGGCCTCAACTGCTTTTCTTTCGGCATGCTCCAATGGCCGGTTATAAGTCAAGATTTCAGCATGTTCAGATCCCTGAGATTGCATTCCTCCAATGTGCCCAACCCACAATGGCTCGGAATTGAAAACGATATGGCCCTTGGCTCTTTCCTGCTCAATGCCATCTAGGTATAGCCTGCCTTCTTTCGCAATGTCGTTATAATATAAAGTCATCACGACGAGCTCCTGATCAAGTAACTTCCGGTAAGAGACTACTGAAATTGGATTCTCTGACTGGGTAGAATAAAAATGAAGATGACCTTTCTCAAGCGTTAAACGGAAACCGCTCTTTCTCCAAATACTGTTTCCCATCAATGCAAATTTATCAGCACTATCAACAATCCTTTTAACTCTAAAAACATTAAATAATGTCCATCCCTCACTCTTATTCCCTAACACTTCAGCCATTCCGGACTTTAAGTCTCCTGAACTGAAATCAAAAAGAGGGTATCCATTATGAGCCTCATTATTAATTACCGGCGCGTCATGATTAAAGGGCGTATTCATTTGTTTATTGTTCCGCCGCCAGTCCTGCCAACTAGATACTTTTCCAGGGTACTCAGTCTTGACTGGAGCACCTGACTTCAACCACATAGTTAAACCCTCTTCTGGAACATTCAGCTCCAGTTGGTCTGCAACTTTTGGGTTGGTGTTTAATTCATATTCTTCAAGATTAGTAAAACTGTCATTATCAGGATCTAATAAGGAATCTTCGCGCAAAGGATCCAACCCATTCTCCACTTCCCAACCATCAGGAATACCATCCCGGTCCGTGTCAGCTCTTTGTGGGTCAGTAGAACTCTTATACTCTAGAATATTTTCAAGACCATCAGAGTCAGTATCAGCACCTGCATCTGCAAAGTTCCAATCTAGCCCATTAAACTTCTCCCAAGCGTCTGGCAATCCATCAGCATCTGAATCATTATTTTCATCAGAAAATGTATTTAAAAATGGACCCTTAATCTCCTCATAAGTGACGCCGGTTGTCTTGCTGATCAGGTCATCTAATTCAGGATTGAATGGATTAAAAAATGAAGAGTGTTTACCAATCAGAAGACTGTCGATGTCCTGGCCTCGGTCCTTCCACTCGTTCCAATTCAGAAATTCTATAATGAAATCTTGCTCCCTTTCACCCTGACCGTACCAATGAAAGTTTCCGCGGGTAGGCTTTCCTGAAAAATAAGTATTTTTTTCCCATAAATTACCAGCCTTAAGAAAATCAGCATAGTTGTTCCAGCCGAATGAACCATACTGAAGACCATTATAGCCTCCATTGGGCATGACAATCACATTATTATGGATGTGATTTCCTTCTGCAGTGTGTTCACCACAAATGCCATTAGTGTATTGCGGGCGGAACTGATTAATTATAGAAACTCCCCCGCCTCGCGCACCATTATCAGGAGAAGCCTCAAAGTAATTGTGATGAACGTTAGCATTTTCCGCATTCTGTATAACAAAAGGAACACCCCACAAAAGACCTCCCCTTGGATCTAACCCATTCCATCGCAGAATATTGTTGCGAATTTCACACCCGCAACTCAACTCATATATCAACCCTTCCCAGGAATTAAACTCACTCAGATTCTCCTCAAACAGATTCCCATTGGCATTAATATCAAACCAAAAACCTGGGCCTATATTATGATGAGCATAATTACGCCTCAAAACAGTATTGGTAACGCCGGGAACTTTGCACCCGCCCCTCGCCCAATCTCCAGAAAAACCTGCCCAGCCATTGTGGCCAAACTCACATAATTCTATAAGTGTCGCATCACCTCCATTATGCAATCCGGCAAGCCCATTATAATTGAAAGCTGAACCCCTTATTGTTGAATTGCTGGAAATTTTGATACCGATGCAGTGGCTCCCGGAAACGGTACACCCTTCGACTAATGCTCCGGGACCCAACTCAACTGCGGGATCTAAATCATAAGTTGAATAATTCTCAAAGCGGACATTCCTTAATGTCACCCCTCGCCCCATCGCTTTCAAACCGTAACGGCACAATCCACTCAATTCCAATTCCAAACCGGAAGGATCAAAGCCGATATATATCTTATCTGCCTCGTAATCATAGAACCAATATTTACCTTCTAAAAGATACAAAGAGCGACTCATTCTCTGTATAAGAGGAACATCATCACAAAAAAGATCATGCGGATAATTGGCTCTTTTCTCCCAGACCCTCGTCTCATCATCCAATGGCGGTATGACTTTGGAATGCGGCCCCTCATGAACCCAATAAGGATCTTCATATTTCCAACCGGTCAGAAGTTCAGCACCCGAAAGAACAGCTCCATCCTCCCCGACTAAAGTGTCACCAGCTTTCAAGTTAATCTCATAACCACGGTGAATTCCAGTTTCTAAAAGAAAACTAGTTCCCTTATCTTGCTCATTTATAATCGACTGTAAGTCTTTACCAAGAGGGAGCCTAACAACTTCACTTAAAGCAACAGACTTGGTAAAGCATGAAATTAATACAAGCTGAAAATAAAATATAAATCCTTTATTAAGTTTCAATTTCACATCATTTCATCTTAAGAACTTGTTTAAAAAAGTTCACTCTTTCTGCCTCCCATCTTTCACTACTAATATATGGAAAAACTTCATTAGTTTGAACTCTAAGCCCTCTAATTCTTTCAACAAAATCCATTATTTTCTTTTTGCTGTTAACTAATGAACTAGGTTCGTTAGGTAACTCAAGAAACCAATCTGGTGACTTTTGATTAAGAAAAGCCGTGTCTTTATAAGGCACTATAACTGGCAAACCAGCTGATAAGTATTCCCTAAGCTTAAGAACGCACGCCTCATTCATGCCATTTTCATACAGGCCTGCTGATCCGATTCCTGCTACTGCATTTTTAAAGATCTCCAAAAACTCGTCTTTCTCCAGAAAAGGATGAACTTTGATATTTTCAGGTAGCTCAAGATAACCCACATCAAACCCCGTAATTAAATCAAATTGAAGTTCGCCCACAGATTTTTCTGCTAATTCAATCAAATTATCTAGGCCATGCCATGGCTGTATACCTGAGCTTATAAAAACTAATCTAGGAATGGAAATCTCCTGAGCTGAATAATCAATTGGTTTTTGCTCTTTATCAAGTGGAATAGAATTTGGAATATAGCAATAAGGTTTATTCCATTTATCGTATTGGCCCAATTGAAGATATTCTTTACAAACTGAGACAAAACCTGAACAACATTTATCAAATTTTTTGTAAGTTAATAGATAATACCAGTATCTAATTTTCTCTATCCAGTTCTCTCTGGATCGCCTCCTAAACTCACCTTGGAAAAAAGTATTTATTTCAACAATAGTAGGAATCCTTTCCATCAATCGGGCCAAAGGTCTTTTGTGAAACTCCCAACGCAAATAAACTATATCCGGAGTATACTTTATAACCTGATCACAAAGGTTAGTATAAACTTTACGATTCCTAAAGGCAGCAAAAATAGAACTCCATACACGATCTTTTTTAAAAAAGGTAACCCCATTGACAGCCTTGGTAATCTCCTCGGTAGCACAAAAGATTTTTACTTCATGGCCCAATTTTTTCCATTCGTGCACTTGCCTCAATACCTTTCTGGTGACTCCGTCATTATGACCAAGGTTCCATGTAATTATATAAGCTATTTTCATTCTCTAACGGAATAATGAACGAAATAAGATCTATTTCTGAAACAACTCATTGATAGCTGAAACGCACCGAGGAGCCGAATTTCCATCTCCATAAAGTGCCGATTTAAACGATACCTGATTTGTCTTTTCAACGGCAGCAAGAATAAGTTGAGCATCAGACCCAACTAACTGATTAGCGTTATCATCGAGTGTCTCGACCCATTCCGTTTCTTCTCGCAAAGTTATACAAGGCTTATGAGCCCAATACGCTTCCTTTTGCAAGCCGCCCGAATCAGTGAACACACGCGAGGCCCCATTCATAAGAGCTGTCATTGATAAATAACTCAAAGGCTCACAAATAATAATGTTATCAGATAAAAAAACATTAGCCTTGGCTATCGCATCGCGTGTCCTAGGGTGAACAGGAAAAATCAAGGGGTTTTTTATTTCATTTAGAGCTCCAAATATTGAATCTAATCGTGATTTTTCATCAGTGTTCTCAGCGCGGTGCAAAGTCAAAAGGTCATAAGCCTGCTCCCAATCAAAGCCCTCAATTGAAGGTAAATAATTTGAATTATTCTTAACTATGCTGTTAGCAAGATTCGCAGCATCGGCCATCACATCACCTACCATCATGACCCCATCATTGATTCCTTCTTTTGTCAAATTTTCCACAGCGGTTTCGCTAGGACAAAGTAAAAGAGATGAGACGTGATCGGTCAGTATTCTATTAATTTCCTCCGGCATATTTTTATTATAGCTACGGATACCTGCCTCCATGTGAGCAACAGGGACGTGTAACTTTGCGGCCGCGAGGGAACCTGAAAGGGTTGAATTCGTGTCCCCGTAAACTAAGACACAGTCCGGTCTCTCTTTTTCTATGACATCTTCTACAGATTCTAACATCCTACCAGTCATGCGACCGTGCGACCCTCCGGAAATTGCAAGATTATATTTTGGCTCTGGTATATTTAATTCATCAAAAAAGACTTGAGACATTTCATAATCGAAATGCTGCCCGGTATGGACCAGAATTTCATCCGTTCCCGCCTCAATCATCGCCGCACTGACGGGAGCAGCTTTAACAAATTGAGGCCGGGCCCCAAGAACTGTGACACATTTCATTGTAATTATTTAAGACAAAATCTTTACCGAAGCTTCGACTTTAATTGTTTATATATGTGAAGGCAATCCTCACGAAAGAAAACCGCCATCAGAGCACTCACTCCACAGGTATAAATAGAACCTTTGATTATACCTGAAAATAGTGCCGATCTAATCTCAAAAAGATCACTCAAGTACCAAGTACCCAAAGCCACTACACCGGACACTGTACCCACAGCAAAAATATACCGATAAGGCAGAAAAGCGCTCCACCTAGATTCAACAAATTTACTACAATGAATAATGCAATAAGGAACAACAAAAAACCAAACAACTGCCACAGTTCCCCAAGCAGCCCCAGACATACCAAAGTGTCTTACCAACAGATAAGTAATAACCGTGTTCAAGATAAGAGTAATAATTGCCCTTAGAAGAACAAGGTGCGTCTTTCCGGCACCTTGGAATAACATACCAAAATAAGCGACCCTCGCTGGAAGCGTTAGCATATAAATTCTAAAAGGATCAGCACTTTCTTTAAAACTTTCTGAATAAAGAACCACCATCAATTCCTCAGAAACCAAGTAAAAGAGAAAACCCGCGGGCAATAACAATAAAGCCACTCTCTTTACCATCAGTTTCCACAATCCCAGAGCCTTGGATTTATCCTTATTGCTAAATGCAGTAACAATTTCGGGCAACATTACTGAACCTGCAGCAACTGTTATCGCTGATATTAAAGGTACTTCCATAGCCCCATTCACAAAGACCGCATACTCCTCTCTGGTACATAATAAGGACACTATCACTTTAGCAATAGCCAAAGCCATGCCCTCTATCATTGCACCCAGACCAAGAGGAACCGCATACTTTAACTGCTTATTAACACCAGCAAAAGAAGGCAATGCAGATGCTCCTCCGCTTTTTGCAGTTGCCTGCCAAATAAAACCTATTCCAATAATCGATCCCGCAAAACATACCATTGCCTGAACACTCAAAGAAATATTCACCGAAGCATATATGACAACCGATAGGACAACTGAGAAAGCCATGAATATTCTGAAAAATGCTGTGAATATTGCACTAGTCTTGGCCTGGCCCACTGACACCAGAGCAGATGAAATGAAGAGCAGAATTAGAGTCGCTGGACCGTAAAGCGCTAGCCAGGGAATGGTCCGCTCAAGATCCGGATTGCCGAACCAAATAGGTATAAACATTGGACCTATCGTTATGCAAAACAAAGCAAACAATAACGCACTACTCAATAATGCAGTTAGTCCATTAATTAAAATACTCCTCTCTTTACCTGGGTTCCTTGGAACAAAATAAAAAGTCGCCGCCGGCAATCCCAACGCTAACAATGGTGCTATGAATGTGAAAACAAGTAGGGTCTGTTGGTACGTTCCATATTCCGCCTTTGTCTCCAATACACGTGAAAGTGCCACTGCAACGGCAAGCGTAGACAGTGTCGTAATTACCTGTGAAGCAGAAAGGTATGCTGTCTTCTTAATACGAGACATGGATGTTTGATCTAAAAAACCAAGTGATAAAGTCTCCTAATCAATTGGCTCAACAAATTTAATGGGCCCTTCTAACGCGCCTCGATCTCAACAATCTGGAAATTTTTATTTGCCGTGTTGAATAGGCCAAGAACCTTTATCTTTCTTATGCTGGCAGGAGCAAAATTATGTTTCTGCCAACCGCTAGAAGGCTTTTTCGAATGATCAGATATCATCTCCCAATCACCTCCCTCACGACGTGATACAAAGAGCTGGTAGGCATATTTCCTTGATCGATCCTTATCATATAAGAGAAAATTTATCTCCCCAATCTTATGGTTCTTTGGAAAAGTAACAATGAACTCGGACGGGTAAGATCCCCAAGCAAAGCCTTCGCTACCACTATGTCTTAAATCACCATCAATTAAGGATTCAGCAGATTGAAAAGCCTTAGCAGTTGCACCCTCGGAGGCAAGAGCATAATCAACTTTGCCTGCCTTATCACTCTTTGTATCGCTTCCTTCATTTCCATCACGCAAAGCAATCCTCTCACGGAACGATTTTAATTCATTTTTTGCGAGTAGTGCCTGATCCAGATTAGATGATTTTGTGAGTCTAGTTACAAGACTAGTTAATGCTTTTTCGTATTTGGCCTCCCAATTTCTAATTACAGCCAAAGATTCTCTTTTGAATCTGGATGAGAGTGCATTCAATTGGGTGGGAGAATCAGGTAATCCAACTAACACTTCTGTGCCTTTAACCGAAGATAGGCGTGTCCTTTCTTCTCTAATCAATAAGGCATCTTCGAGTTTCTGGCTCTGAGCAAGAGTTTTTTCCAAATTAAGCAATGATTGAAGATGCCGCTTCATGAGTGGGCTCAGAACTTCATCAATTTTTTTATTAAATCCCGCCTTGAGCCGCTCAAGGTCTGATTCTTGGGCATGGCCTCGAATTTCAATCCCAGACATTATTAACAATGTCACAAAAATTAAATTCAAGGTCCTCATAATTAAAATATTATTACAACTAGTAAATCTCGCCAAGCATTTGATGAACTATTCCTAGATATTTTATTCTAGAATCAGCATCATTAATGTTCATCAGCATCTCGCAAAGGGTAATTACGTAAATTCAATAGCTGCAAAATTGCTCTTATAATGAATAATGGATTATTTTTTAAGTATCGCCTCCAGAGCCTCTTAGGTTCTTTACAAAGTCTATAGAACCATTCCATTCCACAGGACTGTAACCATGATGGCGCCTGAGGGATTAATCCGGCATGAAAATCAAAAGCTGCACCCACACCAAAAAATATTTTGGCGCCCTCAAATGAACGATCGCCTCCTTTGCCAAACCTTCCTAAAATCTTACTCATGAACTTCTCTTGTTTTGGTGTACTAAGGCCGACCCAAACACAATGAGCTCCAGAAGAATTAATAATATCACGAACACTCCTTTCCTCATTCTCGCTTAAGGGTCTAAATGGTGGAGTATATGTCCCTACCACTTCTAATCCGGGGAATTTTTTTGTTAATTTATCTCTTAATTTTTCCGCAACACCTTCTCTGCCTCCAAAGAAAAAATGACGGATCCCATTCTCAACAGATTCAGAGCAAATACGTAACATTAGATCAGGACCATAAACTCTGGAGATGCCTTCATGACCGAGAATTTTTCCGTACCAAACCATTGGCATTCCATCCGGAGTATTCAAAAACGTATTATTTAGAATTTGTTTAAATGAGGAATCAGATTGCGCTTCAGTAACACCATGGACTCCTGTAACACCCACATAACCTTGCAATTCAGATCGTATCGCAGCATGTATAATTTCAGATGCTGTGTCCAGATTGATAGGGCTAATACCTACACCAAGTACATTGACTCTTTTCTCAAGACACTGGTCGTCGATTGCTAGTTTTAAATCTTCGTTCATCAAATTAATCAAGCTACCGCCCCCGGTCATTCATGCTAATTTCTGCAAGAAACCGATTCACTTTCTGATATAAGGAAAAATTCAATTATTTCCTATTAATGGATATGCATCAGTGAACATCCAAAGAAAGGACTGGATTCCCCTTTGCTTTCACATCTGCTATTGAAACTTGAACTTTATTCACACGCCCAAGAAAATCTAAAAGAAGCCATACCCGCTTATCTGAATGACATAAGTCCGCAACAGCGCCTCGCATTCCCTTAAATGGCCCAAGGCAAATCTCTGCCTCCTCACCAATGCTAGGAATGATCTCGATGCTCTTAAGGTCTTTTCCTCCAATAGTTTCACGCAATTGTGAAATTATCGAATCGGAAACCGATGCAAATTCATTACCAAATTTAAGAACATTCAAAACAGCATTTGAATAACTCACTGCGCGTAAATTTTTCTGGGCACAAAAGTAAGCGAAAATATATCCTGGAAAGAGAGCCTCAATAAAATCAACCTTTCCTCGCGGAGTCATTTTACGGAATTTTAAGCGAGGGCAATAAGCTTCGATCCCTAGCCGCTCCTTGAGCACATGCGCCGCAATGTGCTCAGACTTTGGCTTAGTCCTTAAAACATACCAACGAGCTCCAGATGAAATTTGATTATCCATTTTCACACCATTGCCTATAAATCATACCCGTGTAGTCCTCCCAAGAAATCTATTCACAATTTTTAGTAACATTCCGCCCCTGCGTCGCCAGTTTCCAATCCGTCTTATACGTTCTTGGAAAAAATCTGCATTCGGTGATATATCATTCTCCGCCATTGCCTTCAGTTCGTTCAATCTGATAGCAACGCTTTCAAGATTAGGATTCAATTCACCTTTTATGAATCCGTTAGCTAGCTTCTTCAACTCAGCAACCGCCGTGAAATGGTCCCTCCGGTCTCCGCTCACATATACAGGTTTCACTGCTCCCAAATTACGGAGAAAACGCAAGCCTTGACTCACTGATCCTTTGGAAATTTGTAGCTTCCTTACGATAACATCCAAGGCAAGAGGATCAGGTGAAATAAATAAAAGGCCATAAATTTCCCCAATGGACTTAGGTAATCCCAAAACCCTAACCCCATTGACAAATAGAGCTATCACTTCTCTTTGTATTTTTTCGAGTGGCTCAGAATCCTTTGATTTCTTAGACAATTGTTCAGTGTCCTGAACCTGGGCTTGTGGAGTCGCACTCATAAAGAAGGTGCGTAAGTTACCCTCTTAATCATTTTGTTCAATTATTTTTGAACAAAACTATAATCTCCTTAATTTCCCATCCAATTAACTAATTTTTCGCGTAATTCTAAGGTGTTCAATACTGAAAAACGTGATCCCATATCCAGTTTGACCGCGTTTCCATTATCCATTTCTATATGCAATTGGACTAAAGCCTCACCTGGGTGCTGGCACAAAATGGAACGGATCTGCTGTAAATCCTCTGAGCTGTGCTGTCCCGTTCGAAGATATAAAGTCAATGTCCCATTTTGAAAATTCTCATTCCTCGCGTTCGTAAAATTTGTATTAACCGAATCGGAACTTTTGCCACTCTGATTTTCCATTAAGGCTACATCAGGTTTGTCTAGGATACGGACTCTTTCCGCAGTTAATCTCTTAGCATCAGATCTAGAATCAATTTCAACTTTAGCCTGCAATTCGATGACTGAACCAACTTCTAGTAATTCATTTGATCTTTCGAAAACTTCGGGCCAGACCATGACCTCAGACTGCCCGGTAAAACCTTCAAAGGTCAGGATCGCAAATGGCTTCCCCGCTTTTTTTGTATATCTTCTATCAACGCCAGCAATCCGTCCCATAAAATCATACTTGCGCCGTTCTTTGAGATCCTGCAATTCTGAAAGTCTCTTATATTTCTGTTTGTTAAAAAGTGGCCTATAAGAATCTAAAGGATGTCCCGTAACATAAAACCCAAGTAACTCGCGCTCTGAAGATAAAATTTCCTCTTCGGTCCAAGGCTCATATTCAATTGTATGATTGGAAGATAGATTTACAGGAGCGGAACCAAAATCCATGTCCTCTGCAAAGAGTGAAGTTTGGCCCGCAATTCGATCCTTTTGAGCAGTAGAGGCTGCGGCTATAATTAAATCAATTCTGGCAAACAAATGAGCGCGCTCCTCTCCAGAAAAATCAAATGCCCCGGCCCTAGTTAGAGATTCTAATATCTTCTTATTTATTGTTCTTGATTCTAGCCGCTTAGCAAAATCATCAGGTGAAGCATATTCTTCATTCTTGGTTCTTTCTTCAATCGCTAAAGCCATGGCTGCACTACCAACATTCTTAATCGCTGCCAACCCATACCTGATACTCTCCTCACTACTATCTTTCTCATGACCAGGAGCAAATTTAAGTTCGCTCTTATTGATGTCAGGAGGTAGAACTTTTATCCCCATTGTCTTGCACTCCTCGACAAATACCGCAATCTTTTCAGTATTGTTGATTTCATTTGAAAGAAGGGCCGCCATGAATTCGACTGGATAGTTTGCTTTTAGGTATGCAGTTTGATAACTAATCAACCCATAAGCAGCGGAGTGGGACTTATTAAATCCATACCCGGCAAACTTTTCGAGTAAATCAAATATTCCATTAGCCTGCCCTTCTGGTATATCATTTTCCCTCTTACAACCCTCAACAAATACATGGCGCTGCTTTGCCATTTCTTCAGGATCCTTCTTACCCATGGCCCGGCGCAAGAGATCAGCATCTCCAAGACTATAACCGGCCAAGAGATTGGCAGCTTTCTGTACTTGTTCCTGATAAATCAATATGCCGTGAGTTTCTTTGGACACCTCCTCGAGAAGAGGGTGCAAATATTGAACTTTCTTTTTACCTCTCTTCCTATCAATGAAGTCAGGAATGAGTTCCATCGGTCCTGGCCGATAAAGTGCGATTAGTGCAATAATATCTTCAATACGGTTAACCCCGAACTGCTTGCACAATGAAACCATTCCACCCGATTCCAACTGAAAAACTCCACAAGTTTCGCCGGCATTAAGAAGATCAAAGGTCGTTTTGTCATCTAATGAAATTTCAGATATATCAAAATTTGGAGCTTTTTTTCGGATCAGTTCAACAGCATCCTGTATCACAGTCAGTGTTTTTAACCCTAGAAAATCCATCTTAAGCATGCCAAGATCAGTCAGTGGTTTCATCGCATATTGCGTCACTACTTCACCTTCATTGCCTCGGGTCAGAGGAACATGAATGTCCAGTTCACAATCGCCAATTACTATTCCAGCGGCATGAATGCCAACTCCACGAGTGAGGCCCTCAAGAAAAACAGCATATTCCCATAGTTGCTCAGTTGCTGGTTCATTAGTGATGGCCGCCTTGAGTTCAGGATTTTTTTTACGTGCTCCTGCCAGAGTAATTCCCAATTCGGTAGGAATCATTTTGGCAACCCTATCAGCATCACCATAACTCCAACCGAGCACACGACCCACATCACGGACCACACTCTTTGCTCCAAGAGTACCAAAAGTAATAATATGAGATACGCACCGCTCTCCATATTTCTGACGAACATATTCAATGACTTCAGGCCTTCTCGTTTGACAAAAATCAACGTCCACGTCAGGAGGACTTACTCGCTCTGGATTAAGAAACCTTTCAAAAATCAGACCAAAACGAATCGGATCTAGATCCGTAATTTCAAGCACATACGCGACCAGTGACCCTGCCGCAGATCCTCTTCCAGGGCCCACCGGAATACTATTATCTCTTGCCCACTTGATAAAGTCCCATGTAATCAAAAAATATGAAACGAAACCCATTCGTTCCATGATTCCGATTTCATAATCTAACCGTCTCCGAAGCTCTGCATCGGTCCTGGCCCTCTCTTCTCCATACCTAGCAACAAGACCCTCTTCACACAAATCACGAAAATAGCTTTCTCTGGAAACTTTATTTGAAATCTCATATTCCGGATACCTCTCTGAACTTGTTGAATCCAGTTCCATTTTAAAATCAACCTTATCAGCTATCTCAAGCGTATTATCACAAGCGACAGGAACCTCTTTGAATAATTTACGCATTTCTCTGGCAGTCTTAAAATAGACTTCCGGTGAATATCTCATTCTGTTCTCGTCAAGGACCATCTTTCCAGTCCCAATACAAATCAGAACATCATGGGCTTCATGGTCCCTTTGATTAAGAAAATGCACATCATTTGCAGCTACGGGCTTTAAACCAAATTCACCACAAAAAGATAAAAGTTGCCGGTTACACAAACGCTGCTGATCCATTCCATGGTCATGCATCTCGAGATAAAAATCATCCTTGCCAAAAATATCCACAAACTCACTCAGCTTCTCTCTGGCAATGTCCAATTGTTCTTGTTGTATCCAGTAGTTAATCTCTCCGTTAATGCATCCACTCAGACAAATAATTCCTTGTGAATATTTATCTAAGAGCTCTTTATCAAGCCGTGGCTTATAATACTGCCCCTCTAAATGAGCTTGGCTGACCAGCCGTACCAAGTTCTCATAACCATTAACATCCTTGGCCAGAAGAGTGAGGTGGTGCGCGTTAGGCAAGCCTGGCACTTTTTTCTTATCATGCATAGATCCGGGTGCCAAATAGACCTCACACCCAATGATCGGTTTTATACCTGCTTTCGTGGCTTGTTTATAAAAATCAATTGCACCATACAGATTTCCGTGATCGGTCATAGCAACTGCTGGCATCTTACATCTAAGAGCCTTGCTCATAAGATCGCCGATGCGAACGGCCCCATCGAGTAATGAATACTCTGTATGAAGGTGCAGATGAACGAATGAATCAGACATTATAATTACAAGCCGAAATAAAAAAGACTCTCATTAGGTACTAATAAATGGAGGTCCTTCTAGCAAGCCTGTTCGTCCAGAACGAAAAGATTTTCAGAATCACAAACACCCACCAACGTCTCTAGCTCAGTAATTTACTAGTCATGTGAAATGAGTGAATATGAAGAACTTGTTTTTGTATCCATTTCTGCCCCTAATTCACCACCAACAGACATAGTCATATCAATAGAACTATTACTTTGAACCACTGTCCCCAGTTCAGGATCAAATAACATAGTGCCGCTTATTTTTGAATCTTTAAACGACACTAACCCTCCCTCTCCATCAGTATCGGCAAGTCCCTGAAAAACTATTTCTGCAAGTTTTTGCCCATCATGATTCTTCGGCCCTTTGTATGTATAATCAATTGTCATCTTCATTTCACCCATTTGCTGCATGCTCAACTCCTGCCCATGCTGCCACTTGGCACCAGGCTCAACAGCCTTTTCAGGAAAACCAAAGTCTCCTAATTGCTTGAGCATGTTTGCGATCTCTTTATTTCCTAAGGCCCCGATTCCTCCGACTGCTGGTGCACCGCCTTGCTTGATTGCATCAGAGACATTTAGAAAATTATCATTATTATCAATTTCGGCTTCAAACTTCTGATTAGCAAAATCTCCTAAAGCAGTTTTTAACAAAGCACTCTGTTTTTCTGGGTCTTCAGAATCATAGACCATGTTTTGACCAGCCATCGACATCTCCATTTTTACTTTACTAAAATGAACGCTCATCTTCTTATTTCCCGAAGTCGCCTCAGATACATCCACATTGAAATCCATAGACATTTTAGTTTTTGAACCTTCAGGTCCTGCCAAAGGAAGTTCCATTTGACTGTCCGTTGTCTGGCGAAAAACATAAGACTTCCCTCGAATCCACTTTGCTTTAAGCAAAACGCTCTGCCCATCAGCGCCCCAGGAGCCTTTAGGCTTTTCGGAAAATGACTTTTTATTCTGATCCTCTGATTCGTTTTGCTGGGAATGCCCAGACGCCTGATCATTGGATTTTGAGCACCCAGCTAGGGCTACTAAACCAATCAAAACGGAAATAATAATATAAAGTTTCATTTATATGCGGAAATTTATAGGTCCAAATTAAAATCAATTAGGATTAACATAAAACCTTTAAAGGGAAAACGACATCTTTTACTTGTTCAAATAATGCACCTTTGAAGCAATAACACCCTTTAATTCATTAATATTATGCGACTTTTGATAAGCCGTTCATAATATGATTTCCAAAAGAAAAAAATAATGGATTTGGCATCTTATTTTTCAAGTTGGCACAAGATCCGCTTTATTGTTAATTTCAATATAGAATTCCCAGAAAGGTATCATCAATTCCTTGGCACCATCGATGGGACCAACCTTACCCGACTATAATAAAATGAAAAAAGTTGAAGCGATAGTTAAGCCATTCAAACTCGAAGACATTAAGGAAGCTCTATCCGAAATAGGTATACAGGGCATGACCGTAACTGAAGTGAAAGGTTTTGGTCGCCAAAAAGGTCACACTGAAATATACCGCGGAAGCGAATACACAGTAGATTTTTTACCAAAGGTCAAACTTGAAATCGTAGTGGATGATGAACAAGTAGATGGAGTCATCGATAAAATAGTCTCAACTGCGAATACAGGAAAAATAGGAGACGGAAAAGTCTTCGTATCACCTATCGAGGAGGCAGTGCGAATCCGGACAGGAGAAAAAGGACCAGACGCAGTTGCTGTAAGTTAATTTAATTAAATCGCGAAGACTCTCTCCGTGACCGGAGAGAGTCTTTTTTTATACATCAAAATTAAAGGATTCGAATTTTTCCATCCTGCGTATAGATTTGATTCATTAATTGCTAATGAGCGAAAACACTGACTTTCCTGAAATTCCAAGAAGAGAAATTCTGGTCCAGTACCTCGGAAAACTGCTCTTGGCCCGGGGCATTGGATTACCTAAGCATGGAGAACCATGGCAACTAGTTCAAATAACAGAGCCCGCTGAAACAGGAACCATCAACGAAGTGCCCATTATGGCATTTGAAGTTTTATTCCTAACTCCTACAGAAAGAGAGTCAGGAACATATGTATTCACCAATGAATCTAATGAACTCATTGGTGCAATGTATTGCACCACATTCATCAGCCCCACCCAAGCCACATGCATGCAATCAATTTTCTCTAGCACCTTAGAGGATTCTGAACCATCCAGACCTAGTCCTAGCAAAGAAGAACTATAAATTTAATCTGGGAAGTACATATTGTCACAAACTTAGCAGTGCTTTCGAAATGAGTTTAATGATGCCAACTTTTAGTATCAAGTTATGCATTGCCTTATTTGTATTGTTAGTAAATACATCTGGAGAGATTGATGAGCTTAAATCTCAAACCAAAAAAAAAGCAGTCCTTCATGTATCGGTAGTTTCACACTTCGATCGCCCTTGGGCAATGGGCATTGACGATTTGGAAGCATTTCGAACCCTAACTAAGAATCACCCAAAGATGCGATGGACGCACCTCTATAATCCTGTGGCCTACACACAATTGACTCCACATTATAAAAAAATGGAATCTTTCGTAAAAGAATGTAGAGACGATCACGGAGCAGAGATAGGAGTTCATCTTCACATGTACGAAAGTTTGTTAAAAAAAGCAGATGTGAAATTTCGAAGTTCTCCAAGTATGAATGCTCAATCCGCGGAAAAGAGCTACGATGATACAGGGTACAGTGTGCCTATGACTATTTATTCGCGCAAAGAAATCGATAAGATTCTAAATTTTACTTTAAATACATTTAGAGAAAGAAAACTTGGAAGGCCCAGATCATTCTGTGCCGGGTTCTATGCTGCCAGCACAGAACTTCAAAAAGCTATAGCCGCTAATGGCTACCATATAAGCGCAGCCGCTTTTCCTCCTGGTAATGAATTTGGGGCCAGGTATGCCCCCTCGTGGCATGAACTTGCCGGTTGGGATAAGACCATTACCGTGCGCAGTCGACCTTACAAAATTTCAAAAAAGTCTATCTTACCTACTGGCAAAGGCCCCTTCATCAAGGCCTTGGATAATAAACCGCTTATTGAATTTCCCCAAACATGCAAAATTGATTGGATGGTTTCATCTGAGGATATGAAAACAATATTCAAAGAGCACCTGAAATTCTGCTCAGATGGTCAGATGAGTGCCGTTTGCCTCGCCATTCATGAGAATAACGCGGCGCAATACTTAAAAAAATATGACGACGTATTAAATTTCATAGATGAACAGATTCTTTCTAACAATAAAAAGGGGATACATATAAGGTATTCGACCCTTTCCTTTATAAGAAAAAGTTTTTTGGACAACGAAGGAACAAATTAATGCAACTGGCACGTTACGAGTTGCAGTGCTCTTTAAAATCTCTTTAGGATAACAAAATGAAAGAGTGGAAAATATTATCAGTAATATCCGTAATTATTATTTTTCTTACGACTAGTATCCAATACACGAAAGGAAACGATTGGGCACAATGGCGCGGCCCAAACCATGACGGCATTGCTGATCCAGACCAAGATCCTCCCACAAATTTCAGTTCTAAAGAAAATGTTCTCTGGTCAACTAAGATCCCGGGAAGAGGTCATGGCTCTCCAACCATTTATGGTGATAGGATATTTCTAGCAACGGCAGACGAAAAAAGAAAAACACAAACTCTATTGTGTTTGAATCGATTGACCGGAAAAGAAATATGGAGCAAAGAAGTGCATCGGGGAGGATTTCCGGAAAAATCCAACAAGAAAGCAAGCCA
>MDTE01056523.1_pt1 | contig 17373 bp, 18 predicted proteins | sample 811231 | NCBI WGS metagenome assembly MDTE01 (sample SAMN05326651, study PRJNA326480) | marine metagenome | isolation source: seawater | place: Indian Ocean: Red Sea | collected 2010
AGCTGCTTTTCATTTTAGAGATTTGGTTGTATATCAATTACAACTTGTAAAAAATTTTACTGCGACTCCAAGTAATCGTAGAAATTATATATATCAATAATTATTTATTCTATATAAGTAGAATTATTCTTCATGAGAAAAAAAAATAAAAAAAAAAATACGTAAAAAAAGGATAAATTCTAAAAAAATTAAGAAAAGAAGAAAAACAATAGGTAGAAAAAAAATAAAAAAATCTATAAGGATTAAAAGAAGAAGAGTAAAAAAAAAGAAAAAAATAAAAATTGGTTTAAAAAAATCCTTAATTAGTCTTAAAAAAGTAAAAATTCCACAGTTCAAAGAAAAGAAAAAAAAACTTAAAAAACTAAGCTTTCAAAGCGTAATTAATTTTCTACTTCAGCCATTTTTTAGAGCATATGACGATTTTAGAGAAAAGAGAAGGATTGAAAAATTAAGAAAAATTGCTCTAGAAAAAAAAGAAAGAGAATGGCAAATAAAAGAAGAGCGGCGTTTGAGATATGAAGCTAAACAAAAAGAGCTTCGAGAAGAGGTTAAACTTGCTAAAGAACGCTCCCAAGATTTAAAAAAATTTATTAGAGAAGAACAAGCCATCCTGAGACGAGAACAGGCTGATAAAAGACGTAAATTCCTGGAAGAAATAAAGCTAGAGAGGAAAATAGAGTCTTTTAGAAAAAGAGAACTACAAGAAATTAAGAACTTAGAAAAATTAGCTTTAAGAGAGCAGCGTGAAGACTATCGCCCTGTAGAAGAGCGTCTTGAAAAAATTAAAGAAAAGTATCGACTAATTAGAGAACAAAAGATTAGAGAAAGAATAGAGGCTCTTGGTGTTGAAATTTCTGATTCTGATAGCAGGGAAGATTTACTTCGTAAGGAACAGGAATATGCAGAGCATAGACACACCATAGAATTAGTTTTGGAGTCTTTTTATCGTTCTGCAAATTCATTAGTCTTTCAATTAAATAAAAGATATATCCCAAAACATAAAAGTATTCTTAGAGTTATTGATCGAAGATATGAGTCAAACGAATGTTTCATAAGATATGATGATAGTCCTGATGAAGAATGGTTAATTTTAATTTATTTGGAAGATTCCAATGCAAAAAAAGGAAAAATTGTTGTTGAAAACAAATCAAATCCAGAAAAACACGAAACTAAATCTTTTGAAACAAAAGAAATTTTCAATTATTCCGATTATCTTGTTGATACTATGACAGCTCATATTGATCGAGAAAGACAAAAAAAAGCTAGTTAGAAGATGTTTACTTGTTTACTTTAAACAGAATGAGTAATATTTATTGTTAGTATGCAGGATTCGATTCTTTATGCAGTTTTAATACTGCTTTGTATAGTTGTTTATCTTTTACTAAATCAAAGAAAAAATAAAGATGACAATAGAAATAGTGAAGAAATAAATAAACTAAAAGATTCACTAAATAATTCTATAAGTTTGATGTCAACATCTTTTAACACGCTATCAAAAGATGTTACGCGTGATATGACCCAAGCACTTACTAAAGTTGATGAAAAAGTTGGTGTTTTTAATCAACAGATTGAATCAATAAACAAGAGTCAGGACAGTTTTAGTCGAATTTTAGCTGGAGTTAAACAATATGGTGGTCTTGCAGAATTTTCTTTAGCATCTTTATTAAAAGATTTATTACCAGCTACTCAGTATATTGCTAACGTCAAAATGAAACCTGATGAAACTCGAGATTTGGTAGAGTTTGCAGTAAAATTACAAAATGATATTTTGTGTCCAATTGATAGTCATTGGCCTATAGAAAAGTATAAGGCTATAGATGAAGCATACCAAAAAAAAAATAAAGATGAACTAAATGATGCTAGAAATAATCTAGCTATAGCATTCAGGACTAAGGCAAAAAAAGTATCAGAAAAATATATAATGCCACCAAAAACTACAGATTTTGCAATCGTTTATGCTCCAACAGAAGGTTTATATGCGGAGCTTGCTAGTTATAGAGATCCAAAAACTAAAGAACTATTAATGGAAGAATTAAGAACAAAATATAAAATTACGGTTGCTGGACCAAATACTTTATGTGCAATTTTACAGGCTTATCATTTGGGCTTTCAAACACTTAAAGTTCAAAAACATGCTACACAAATTCATGATGATTTAAAAAATATGACTACCAGATTTACAAAGCATTTTGATGGTATAAAAGGCCTTAGAAAGAAACTGGAAGAAGCTATGAAAATTACTGATGATTTTGGCAGAGATGCAAGATCAATTATGAGAACATTGGAAAATGTTAAAGATCCAGAACAAATTGAAAAAGCAATTAAAGAAGACGTTGACAAAATTAAAGTATTGAATAAGTAGTATTTAATGTCCAATTTGGTTTTTTACGATTTTGAAACCTGCTCTTCTAACGTTTCTTACGGTCAAATTATCCAGGCCGCTGCCGTATTAGTAAATGATAACTTTCAAGAATTAGATCGATACGAGGGAAGATGTAAATTAAGTCCCGGTATAGTTCCAGAAGCAATGGCATTACTAGTTAATAAAACTACACCAAAGATGTTAAAGGAAACAAATTTATCCCACTATCAGATGATTAGGCAGTTGGTTGAAAAATTTAAGCAATGGAAAAATTCTACTTTTATTGGTTACAATTCAATTAATTTTGATGAAGAGTTTTTAAGGAGAACTTTGTTTAAAAATCTTGAATATCCTTATTTAACAAACACAAATGGTAGCGAAAGAGGAGATCTGTTTAGTTTAGCTAGAGCTTGTCATCTTTACTATCCAAATAGTATTAAAACACCAATAAGTGATAAAAATAATCCTGTTTTCAAATTAGAAAAATTAGCACCCATAAATAATATTAAACATGACGAAGCGCACTCTGCAATGGGTGATGTTTTGGCCACGATTGAAATTGCAAAACTTTTAAGTAAAAAAGCTTCTAATGTTTGGAAGGCTAGTTTGATGACTACTAATAAAGATAAAACTTTTCGACTTATTAAAGATGAACAATTATTTTGTACAGATTTTTTCTACTATGGTAAGTCAATTCCATTTGTTTTAACCTTTGTTTGTCAACACCCTCAATGGGGGTACCCTATGTGCTTTGATCTTAAAAATGATCCCGTTTATTATTTCAATTTATCTATTCAACAATTGAAAAAAGAATTGAATAATAAACCTAAAGTAATAAGAACAATTAAACATAAAAAACACCCCATAATAATGAATCCGAGTTACGGAATGAACTTTGACAATTATAAACAACTTGGAATTAATAAATTAAAAGAAAGAGCTAAACTAGTGAGAGAGAATAAAGAATTTGTAAAAAGGGTAGCTACAATTTTAGACGAGGAAGCAAGAGAAAAACAAGAACTAGATTCACAAATGGACGTTTATCCAGAGGAATCAATTTATGTAAAATTTGCTTCAGATTATGATAATAAAATTATGCCAGAGTTTCACAAAGCTGATTGGAAAGATAAATTTTCAATATTACAAAGATTTAAGGATGAACGTATGCAGTACTTCGGAAAAAAAATTCTTTACGAAGAAAGTCCTCAATCCTTACCAAAAGACGAATATAATATTGTTCATAAAGAAGTTGCATCGAGAATTTTGAGCACTAACGAAGAAAATTGGAATACTATTCCAAGAACTTATTCAGAAATTGATACCCTAAGAAATAAATTTAAGGATGACAAAGAGAAACTAAAAGAACTTCAAGATATTAATTCATATATTGAAGAGATGGAAAAAATGTACCAAAAGGTTAGTTGACATTAAGAAAAAAATTCTTACATTCAATTTATCTTATGGCAACTAAAAATATAACTGATGAAAATTTTGAAGCAGAAGTTTTGAAGGCAGCAAAACCCACGTTAGTTGATTTTTGGGCGGAATGGTGTGGTCCCTGTAAACAGGTTGGCCCTATATTAGAAGAGATTTCAGACGAAATGAGTAATGAAGTTGTTATTGCCAAACATAATATTGATGAGAATCCCAATCAACCAACAAAGTATGGCGTTCGAGGCATACCTACAATGTTACTTTTTAAAAATGGAGAGCTGAAAGCTACAAAAGTTGGCGCCACTACTAAATCAAACATTGTTTCTTGGATTAAGGAAAATATTTAATTTAAATTTAATATTTCTCCAGCAAAATATAAACTACCTGTACAAAAAATAATTGCATTATCGTGCTCTTTTGAAATATTTTTTAGCGCTGACTTTATAGAATTTTGAGTTTTTGAAGCAATGCCGCATGATAAGGCTATTTTAGAAAGTTTCTCCTTTTTAATAAAGTTTGTTTGATTTGGTATATCCAATGCGACTATTGAATGAATTCTATTTTTAAATATTTGAATAAATTCTTTATGTTCTTTATTAACCATCATTCCCAGCACCATAATAATTTTTTTTTCTGAATCTAAGTTTTTTAAATATTTTTCAATTACTAATCCCGCTAGAGGGTTGTGTGCTCCATCAATTAAAATTTGATTATTTTTTGAGACATAATTTCTAAGCTTTCCTTGTGTAATATATTGTAATCTTCCCTCACTTTTTATGTTTGTTATAGCTCGCTTAATATGAGAGCTATCTATCTTAAATTGATCAAGTTTTCTTGCAGTAGCAATAGCAGTAGCCACATTACTAATCTGAAAATCTCCAGATAGGTTAGGTAAGGGTAATTCAATCTGACCAATCTCATCCTTAAAGATAAAACCAGCACTATTTTTTATATAATTATAGTTTTCTCCAAAAATAATTTTTTCAGATGAATTATTTGAAATATTTTTTTTAATTTTGCTTAGTGTACTATTTTTTTGCTCTGAAATAAAAATTTTAGATCCATCCAATAGATGAGAGCATTTTTCGTAAACTATCTCATCAATAGTTCCATTTTTTAAAAAATCCTTATGATCAATGCCAATAGGCATTATTATAGAAGCTATATTTTTTTCTAATACGTTACTTGCATCTAGTCTGAAAAATAAGCCCGATTCAAGAATGTTTACATCACTTTTATTTCTTGAAGCCATTAAAAAGAAGCAAGCACATAGAAATTCATGAAATGTAATATTTTGACCATTATTTATTTTTTCTACCTCAATTAATAAATCATGAAGTTGATTATCTGAAATATATTTTCCATTAAAATAATATCTTTCATTAAACTTTCTTATAGAAGGACTTATATTCATATTTACCGAGTAACCAGCTGTCTCAAAAATTTGTCTTAAAGTAGAACAGAAACTATACTTTCCATTAGTGCCAACTACCTGTATAGCATTCGTAATTTTTTTCTCGGGATTGTTAAGATTTTTTAATAACCTTTTTATTCTATTAAGTGATAAGTCTATACTTTTAGGATGCAGTTGAAGCAGTCTTGTCAAAATCTTTTTGATTTTCATGCTCTTCATTTACATTCTGTACTTTTTGCTGTTCTTTTTTTAAAATTATATTTGTTAATTTCGTAATAGTTTCTTTTAATTCTTTTCTACTTTCAAGAGTTATGTCAGCTAATCCTGATTTCATAATACCTGGTCCTGTGCCAAAATCATCGGGGATTTGATCTGTCCCTTTTAAAATATTAGCCGTAACTCTTTTTCCTGAAAAAAGTAGGTTTTCAACACATTTAGATTCTATAATAATAAAATCGTGCATAAAGAAACTTGAGGCATAAGTTCCACCTGCTGTCGCGCGCGCGGCAATACAAAAAGTAGGGATATTATTTTTTTTAATTTCATCCATAGCAATTATACTTTTTGTCATTCCGGCCAGTCCAGTAACACCTGTGTGTACATCAATACCAGAGCTTTGATACACAACTATCCAAACATCAACCTTTTTTTGAATTGCAAAATTAGCTGCTTTTAAAAAGTGTTCATTCTCAGCCGGACCAAAACGACCTGCTCCAAATTTGGGATTAAAACAAACTACAACAGCGCTTAAGTTAGAAATATTTCCAGAAGCACATATTAATGCAGTTTGTTGCCCGGTAACTTTTCTATATTTTTTAATTTTATCTATATATTTATATGCATCACGAGCACCATCTTTAACTTCAAATTCTAGAGGGTCTGGATCAATATTGTTTGGCGCTTCTATGATTTCGTAATTTGAATCAAAAAGGGAATCCAAACGTAGTTTTGGAGGCAAATCAAAATGAAAAGAGCATTCACAAATATAAGAATTATTAAATAAGTCCGGTTTATAAGATATTTTTTTGCACTGAGGGCAGTTTTTCCAATCCGTTGCTTCTTTACCAGCATCTTGTTTTTTGAAAATTTTTTTAACTTTTATTCCTATTTTTTTCCAACTAGTAATCCAGTTCATAATAATTTTTCTCTTAGATTTTTTACCATATTACTTACATTTTTGACAGGATTTTGTCTTTTTTCAATCGATTTAGAAATTTTTTTACATATTTCACTACCAACAACGCAGCCATCAGCTTTTTTAAATGATGAAATATTATTACTTGTAATACCAAACCCTATTACTAGGTTCTTAGATTTATTGATTTTTTTAATTTTATTGTAATTTTTTAATATTTTTTTAGGTGAAACTTTTAATTTTCCTCCAGTCGTAGATAGCATAGAAATCAGGTACAACATACTATGAGAATCCTTTATAATTTTTTTCATTCTTGTTTGTGAAGTAGTTGGACTCAAAAGCTGAACAAAAATAACAGAATTTTTTTTACATTTTTTTGCGAAAATTCGATTATCTGGCCAAGGCAAATCAACTACAATTAATCCATTTACGCCTACTTGTTTACATTTTTTTAAAAATTTATTTTCACCGTATTGATAAATCATGTTGTAATAACCCATTAGAATTACAGGTTTTGTTTTTTTATTTTTTTTAAATTTCTTAACAATTTGAAAAACATCTTTCATCTTGATGCCATTTTTAATTGCGCGATATGAAGATGTTTGAATTTGTCCACCATCAGCTATGGGAGTATTATGAGGAAAACCTACTTCACAAATATCAGCATATTTTGAAATTGAATTTAAAATTTCTAATGATTTTTTCTTAGTATTATCTCCTGCCACTGTATAGGTTAACAAAGCAGACCTTTTTTCATTTTTGCATTTTTTAAATACTGAACTGATTGGCGACTTCATAACTTTTTATTTTCCTAATCTCTGTCTTAAAATATCCCGATCTTTATGCGCGTCTCCACAAGAATTTACAATTATGATTGTATTTTTGTTTAACTTTGGGGCTATTTTTATAGCTTCAGCAAAAGCATGACTTGGTTCCAAACTTGGATTTAAATTTTCATACTTAGTAACTAATTGATATGCATTTAACGCTTCTTCATCAGTAGCCGCAATATATCTTGCTCTTTTTGCATCTTTTAAAAAACAATGTAGTGGAGAAACTCCAGGATAGTCTAACCCTGCGCTAATAGATTCCGTTTCTTCTATTTGGCCTTCTGTACTTTGATTTACATATTGAGCGGCACCGTGCAGTATTCCAATTTTTGAACCATAGGTTAGGGGCGCAGCATGTTTTTTGCTATTTTTGGGTCCACCAGCCTCAATACCAATAAATTCAATTTGCTTTTTGTCGTAATGCATAAACTCATTCCAAAATCCAAAACTTGAAGAACCTCCACCAACACAGTTAAGCAATTTTAATTTTTTGGGAATTTTTCCAAATTCTTTTTTTATTTGTATTAAAAGTTCTCTAGAAATTTGTGATGTACTCCACCCGCAAATTTTTACGAAAATATTAGGACCTACAGTAGAACCTACACACATATGGGTAGTATCACAATTTGAAACCCAATATCTCATGCATTCACTTACAGCATCTACAAGAGTTTGGCTGCCAGTATAAACTGGAACTATTTCAGCTCCATTTTTTCTCATTGCGTCACAATTAGGTTTTTGCCTTTCAATATCTTTTAAACCCATAAATATTTTGCACTTTAAGCCAAATTTTTTAGCAGCCATGCTTAACATTTTTCCAGCATATCCAGCTCCGGTATCCCCAACGATATATTTTTTTCCTGCTCTTTTAGCAATAAGACTGTGAACTGTTGCATTATAAATTTTATGAGCACCGCCATTTGCTTCTGATACGACTTTTGCCCATATTTGAGCTCCACCCAAATGTCTTGTTAAGTTATCTAATTTTATAAATGGAGTGGGGGCACCAACCCAATTTTTAAAATAATAGTCTCTTTCACGAATAAATTTTTCTTCATTTCTTAGTTTTTCGAATAAGAAAGTGAGGTCTTCTACTGGTTTTTTTAGAGTCTCAGGAATAAAGTTTCCACCAAATTTTCCTCCCCAAAAACCATTTTTATTATGTTGATCAATTAGGGGCTTTCCTTTTTTTATTTTCATTTTAATGATTTAATAATTTTTTTAATATTTTCTTCAGGATTGCCAGAAGTCAAGGGTCTGCCTAAAATTAAATAATCTGAGCCCTCATCTATGGCTTCTTTTGGAGTCATCGTTCTTTTTTGATCGTCAATTTTAGGTTCAAATCTAATACCTGGTGTAAAACATAATAGTTTTGAGTCTATTTTTTTAACCATTTTCACTTCTAATGGACTGCATACGACTCCATGTAAATTTACTCTTGAGGCTATCGTAACTAATTTTTGGACTTGCTTTTTAACATCATTTTTAAAACCAAGGCTTTCCAAATCGTTATCTGAAAAGCTTGTTAATACCGACACCCCCACAAATTTTATATCTTTAGCTTCCTCAACAATAGATTTTAAAGTTTCTTCGCCGTTTAATAAATGAATAGTTGCGTAGGAAACTCCTATTTTTTTTAAAGATTTAGCAAAGCCTTTGACAGTGTTTTTTATATCAAAAGCTTTAACATCATACATAATTGGTAAATTAAATTTTGCTAAGGCTTTAATTCCATCCAAACCTGTTGACGTAACGTACTGAAGTCCAATCTTTATGCCAAAAATATGATTTTTTATTTGTTCAATTAATTTTACAGCCTCATCTTGTGAGGAAAAATCGCAGGCAACAAAAATATTTTTTTTCACTGAATCTTAATAGGTATCAGATATTTTGTTTTCAGTAAAATTTTTGTTTAGACGATTGAAAAAAGTTTTACTCATTTTCCATTTAATTGCCTTTTTTTCAGGTATTTGTATTGTTTGTGAATTTTTTGGATTTCTTCCTATTCTCGCTCTTTTTTTTGTAATTTTATATGTCCCGAATCCTCTAATTTCTATATTTTCACCTCTACAAAGAGCATTAGTAAATTCAAGGAAAATAATTTCTAAAACTTTTTCTACATCTTTGCGAATTATATTTGTATGTAGGTTGCACATTTTTTGCAACAATTCTGATTTAACCATAAACTTTTTATAAAATTACTTTTTATTTTTTTTTTTAATTAAGGGACCGAGTATTTCACCCAGCACTCCACCAGAGTCTCTAGATCCATATTTTTTTACAGCTTCTTTGGTTTGTTGTTCTTCTAGAGCTTTAATTGATAATACTGCAACTCTTTTCTCTTTATTTAATTCAGTAATCATTGCATCGACTTTATCTCCTCTTGCAAATCTTGAAGGACGTGCATTTTCAACTTCTTTTGCCAATTGATTCTGTTTAATCATCAAAGAAGAGTTTTTACTTCCAACGTGAACATAAATTCCATTTTTTGACGAACTATCAACAATAGCTGTTACAATATCATTTACTTTTTTGTTCATAAAGAAGTCAAAAGGATCGTCAGACAACTGCTTAATACCTAGTCTAATTTTTTCATTTTCTAAGTTTATTTCTAAAATTTTAAATTTTACTAATTGATTTTTTTTATACTTTTCTAATTCTGTATCTTTTCCAGACCAGCTTAAATCTTTATAGTGTATCATCCCATCAAGTTCAGTATTTTTGATTGTTACAAACAATCCATAATCAGTTATATTTTTTACTGTTCCTTCAAACTTGTCTCCAACTTTATGATTTTGAGCAAATTTTGTCCAAGGGTTAATCATTGTGTTTTTATAGCTTAAAGAAAGTCTTCTTTTTTCTATATCTTTTTCTAAAAGTATAACGTCAATTTTTTGAGATGTTGATAATATTTTTCCAGGGTGAATATTCTTTTTTGTCCAAGATAATTCTGATTGATGAATTAAACCTTCCAATCCTTCTTCTAATTGTGCAAAGCAACCATAGTCTAAAACTTTGGTAACTACTGCTGGGTATTGTTTTCCAATTTCATATTTATTTATTATTTTTGAATAAGGGTCTTCAGTAAGATGTTTCATGCTTACACTAACTTTCTTTTTTTCAGTTTCAATTTTTGTAATTTTTACTTTTATTGTTTGTCCAATTGAAAGCAATTCTGAAGGTTTGTTAATTCTACTCCATGATATGTCTGTAATATGTAACAAACTATCAATACCATTTAATTCAACGAATGCTCCCCAGTCAGTAAGATTTTTTACAATACCCTGAACAATGTCACCTTCTTTTAATTTTGAAATTAGTTCATCTCTTCCTTTGTCTCTAATCTTTTCCATAATAGCTCTTCTAGATAAAACTATATTTCCTCTTTTTTTATCTAGTTTTACGCATTCAAAAGTTTGTGGAACTTTCATTAAATGATCGAAGCTTTTTAGTGGTCTTAAATCTACTTGAGAACCAGGCAAAAAGCATAAACACGAGTCTACATTTACAACGAATCCACCTTTACATTTTGAGATAATGATACCTTTGACCTCCTCTTTTTTTTCAAAGGCTTTTTCCATTTTTTTCCAAGATTTTGCTCTTCTAGCTTTTTCTCTACTTACTACAACTTCACCATCTCTGTTCTCGATCTTTTCTAATAGCACATCAACTTTTGAACCAACTTCAATTTTGTCCATTTCTTTGGAAAGCTGAAATTCTTGAATATCAATCGCGCCTGAGCTTTTAAGTCCCAAATCTACAAAAACAAATTTCTTTCCGATTTCTTCTACGGTTCCCGTTGTTATTTCACCTTCTTTGAATTTTCTATTTTCAAGATCTTCAGAGAGAAGCTTCTCAAATTCTTTGCTAGATTTACCTTTGTCTTGCTTTATAATTTCTTCCATATTTTAAAAATAATCTTCTATCAATTTTTTTTGACATTTTTGTTATCATTGCTTTTTTATTTAAAATGTCGGTCCGTATTAGTACAGCATCAGATACCTTTTTCAAGGGATTATGACGCCTTTTTTTGTCAAGCATAGTGCGAATTCTTAATGATTTTTTTACTTCCTTTAAAGGTATTTTCTTTTTTAAATCGCGCCATCTACGCAAACTTGCAGTATTTAAATTACATTTAAAATAAAAAGCTATGTCGTATCGAGGATTTTTTTTAAGAATTGTGCTCGCCTGGTCTCTACCTTCGCAACATATTCGACGGTGTCTTTTTATAATTTTTTTTTGAAAATTTCTTATTATTTGTCTTATTTTTTTTTTTTTAGCTAATAAAGCGACATGATTACTAATTTCTTGAGAGTGCAGGTTGAGATTAGTCACGTGCTGATAATTCAAATTTTTAAATTTTTTTTTAATAAAAGGGATAAATTTTTTGGGTTTGTGTTTTATAATTAAAAAACTAGCATAACGAAATAATAATCCCGAATTCATGCAATAAAGTTTATATTTTTTGGAAATTAATTTAGAAGCTGTACTTTTTCCGCTTGAGCTTTCTCCATCACACGCAATTCGCAAAGTTAGGGAATTATTTAATGACAATTTTACCACCTAAATTTCTAATTGTAGAAACAAAACCTGGAAAAGAAGTGTCTACTGTTTCAAAATTATTTATTTTTGCTCGTATACCTGTAACCAAGGAAAGAATAACTGTGGACATGCAAATTCTATGATCTCCTCTTGTTTTTGCAAATATTAATTTATTATCAGCTTCTATTTTGCTTTTACCATAAATTTTCATACTATCTTTTGTAGTTTTACATTTTATTCCTGCCTGAAGCAAAATTTTTTTAGATTCTAACAATCTATTTGATTCTTTATATTTTAAATCTCCAATATTATTAAATTTTGAAGTTCCTTTTGTTAAAGCTGCAATTACAAAAAGTATAGGGAGCTCATCAATAAATTTCCCTGTATACTTTGATATTGTAATAGGCTTTAATTTACTACTAGAAACTATAATTGAACCTACTAACTCACCCGAAACTTTTCTTAAATTTTTTATTTTTATATTGGCATTACTTTTTTTTAAAATTTTTAAAAAAAATATTCTTGTATCATTACAAAGAACATTATTAATTATTAATTTAGATCCTGGAGTTAGCAAAGTAAGAGCAATTAAAAAAGCTGCTGAACTTGGGTCAGAATTTACTTTATAATCAAAAGCGTAAAGATTTTTTTGACCTTTTAAAGATATTATTTTTCCTTGTTTCGATTTTTTTACTTTTATGTCTGCATTAATTTTTTTCAAAAAAAGCTCAGTGTGATTCCTGCTAATTTTTTCTTCTTTTATAGTTGTTATTCCCGGAGTCGAAAGTGCTGAAAAAAGTATTAATCCTTTAACCTGAGCGCTACCCAAACTTTCTACATGTTTTTGTGCTAGCGGCATACTTGTCCCTTCAATCGTAAGTGGTAATGTTTTTTTGTTTGCAGGGTAAAAATATGCTCCTACTTTTTTAAGTGGTTCAGTTACTCTAGTAAAATCTCTCTTATTCATTGAACTGTCCCCGTATAAATAAAATTTGCCAGGATGAGTTGACAGAAGTCCAGATAATAGCCTAGCGACAGTTCCAGAATTTCCTACATAAACTTTGATTATTTTTTTTTTAATCTTAAAAGAGTTTAAACCGTTACCGTATACATAATAAATATTGTTTTTTTTTTCGATTTTTACTCCAAGTGATTTTTTTAAAGAATTAATACAATCTAAAACATCCTCTGATTCTAGTAAATTTTTTATTTTTGATATGCCAATACATTGACTTGCTAAAAGTATAGCTCTTATCGAACAGGATTTATCTCCAGGAATTTTTATTTTTTTATTAAATTTTTTAATCTTATTGTTTATTAGAACAATTTTTTTTTTTTTCATTATATATTAGATAGTAAAATCTTCACCAAAATATAATTTTTTAGCTTCGGAGGTATTGACGATTTGTTTAGGTGCGCCACTAGCTACTATGGTTCCATTTGCTATCACATAAGCTCTATCCACAATACTAAGTAACTGGCTTGCATTATGGTCGGTAACTAATACTGCACAGCCGCGATTTTGTAATTTTAATAGCAAGCCTTTAATATCTTGTAATGCCAAAAGATCTACACCTGCAAAAGGCTCGTCGAGGAGCAGAACGCTAGGATTATTGATTAAACATCTTGCAATTTCAACTCTACGCGTTTCTCCACCAGATAGCGCAGTAGCTTTTACATCTCTTATATGTGTAATAGAAAATTCTACCATTAACTTTTCTACTATTTCCTTTTGTTTAGTGATTTGTTTTTTTGTTATTTGAGCAACCGCTAGTAAATTTTCGTATACTGTTAAACCTCTAAATATAGATGATTGTTGAGGAAGAAAAGAGAGACCTAATTTTGCTCTTTCATGGATGGCAAGATTAGTTAGTTTTGTATTGCCTAAAAATATATCTCCAAAATCACATTTTAATATACCCAAAACTATATTCATAAAAGTACTTTTTCCAGCACCATTACTTCCAAGCAAACCAAGCATTTCTCCTTTATTTAAGTGCATATCAATCTTTCTTAAAATTTTTCTTTCGCCAAAAGATTTGGCTATACTTTTAGCAGATAATATCGGTTTAGATTTAAATTTTACAATTCTAAATTTTTTTACATTATTCATTGGACCACTTTCATTTTTACTACTTTTTCGTCAAACATCGAAACTTTAAAGTATTTTTTTTCAAAATCGTAGTCAATTTGATCTGCTCGAAGAAAACCTGTAGGGTGATTTAGTCTTACTTTATTATAGGCTTTTGCAAAATTTTTAGTTGCCAGTAGATCTAAATTATCTGAAAAAATCTTTGTTTCATTATCTGTAATCTTTACATTTTCTTCAAAAAAACAATCGTGAGTATTTTTATTATATCTTCCTCTATCTGATACTATATCAACGACCCTTCCATCTTTTAGGTACAAAGTCACATGCATATCAGTCATATAAACTAGGTTTGGTTCACTGTCTAATACGTAAGCTTTTTTTGATTGTATTGAAAATGGTTTATCCAAATCGTATAATCCTTCATATACAACATTCTCAAAAGCAGAAAATGGACCTTCGCCATCAATAGAAGGATCCTGCACTTCTTTACGAACAGTTTCATTTTCTGAGGTTTTATCAATGCTTTTTTTTGGAAAGTAGAAATAAGTTAACATAATTAAAAATAAGCCTATTGAAATAAGTATTAATTGAATTTTTTGTTCTTTTTTTTTCATTTTATTCCTCGGCTTAAGCAGTGATGCAAATGTAATACTCCAATAACTTTTTTAATTTTTTTGTTTATATCTTTGTCATTAGCAACCAAAAGTGCAGTTATTTTTAAATTATTCATTTTTTCAATTGCGGAAAGAGCTGTAGAATTACTTGAAATCCAAGTTGGATTCTTACTACTTACATATAAAATTTTTTTTTTAAATAAATTATTTGAATGTCTACGCAAATCACCGTCTGTCAAAATGCTAATCTTTCCACTTTTTTCTTTACAACAAACTAAACCTAATTTTTTTTTTGACATTTCTTTAACTGCTATATTCATAGATTTATTTGCAGAAACCATAGGTATTTCTTTTCCTTTTGACATAATTTCTTTAACTCGAATCAAAGATGTGGCTAAGGTGCCTGAGGGATGTGTTGTAACAAATTTTTTATTCGTCCATTTATTTCTTTTCATACAAGCTATAGCAAGAGAATCTCCCCAAGAAAGAAAATTTAAAGAAGACGAAGTTGGAGCCAAACTATGACCCGCTTCGATAACTTTAGGAAGCAATATTTTTATAGTCGAATAACGAAGCAACATTGATGTTGACTTACAGCTTACTCCAATTACAGAAATATTGTGTCTATTGGCGTACTTTAAAATACTATTTAATTCTGAAGATTCTCCAGAAACACTAAAAATTAGCAAGGCATCATTTTTTTTTTGGATTACACCCAGGCCACCGTGTTGTAAATCATTTGCTGAGAAAGCAACGCTTGGGGTACCTAAACTAGATAAGGTTGCTGAAACTTTTAGGCTTACTATATAACTTTTACCAACACCAACTACTAAACATTTTCCTTTAATTTTAGATAACAAACTTACAGCTTTTGAAAAAGATTGTGACGAAGATAAATTAAAACTTTTTGATAATTTTTTTAACGCTTGGATTTCAGCTTCAACTGTTTTTTTTGCTATTTGTAAATCTTTATTCATTAGTGTTGAAATATGTCCTCTGTAAATCCACTTTGATCTAATTTGATTCTTGTTTTTAAAAATTGAATACAATTTTCATAAAGCTCTAACCTATTTTCTCTAACTAACATTTTATTAAGTTCATCTTTTATCTTATGTAAAAATATCACGTCGTTACTGCAATATTGAAGTTGTGCATCTGTCAATTCTTTTAAATTTCTATTCCAATCACTACTGCTGAGTCTTTTATCTAATTTTTTACCACAAAATTCCTGAACCAAATCTTTCAAACCATGATTTTGACTATAAGTTCTACAAAGTTTAGAAGCTATTTTTGTATCCCAAATATTTTTTACACTACATTTGAGAAAATATTCCAAACCTGATACATCATATCTTAAATAGTGGCCAATTTTTGTAATTTTTTTATTTTCTAAAATTTTAACTATATTTGGAGCTTTATAATTCTTTCTATTTGGTTGAATTATATAAGCATCATTATTTCCAGTACTGATTTGGATCAAACTTAATTTATCTCTGTGGGGGATTTGTAATCCTGACCCTTCAGTGTCTATAGCAAGATTGGAATATTTTTCTAACTCTTTTAACGCATCGGACGAAATATCGTCTTGAAACTTATAAATTTTAGTCATACCTAAACCCATATATAATGTTAATGTTATCAAAATGCAAAATAATCAGAAAATAATTGCTATTTTTGGGGCTGGTGGATTTCTAGGCAAATATTTAATGCGCCAACTAACGAAGTTAGACTATAGAATCAAGGTGGCAACTAGAAACCCATACTTGAAAGGTTATTTAAAACCCTTAGGTAATCCAGGACAAATTGAACTTTTTAAAACCAATATTTTTAATCCAGAAAATGTTAAAGAGGTTTTAAAAGATTGTGAAATTGCAATTAATCTAGTTGGTATTCTTCATGAAACAAGAAAACAAAAATTTATGCAAGTTCATGCACAGTTTCCATATTTATTAAGTAATTTATGTAATGAAATTGGAGTTAGCAATCTTGTTCATATTAGTTCTCTCGGAGTAAAAGAAGGTCACGTTTCAAAATATATGCAATCCAAATTAGAAGGAGAAAAAAATATTCAAAATAGTTTTAAATCATCAACTATTTTAAGACCTTCGCTAATTTTTGGAGCAGAAGACAAATTTTTTAATACATTTGCATCATTATCTCAATTTTCACCAATTCTTCCATTGATTGGAGGGGGAAAAACAAAATTTTCACCAATTTATGTTGATGACGTTGCAAAAGCTATTGTCAAAGTACTAAAGCTTAACGATTCAAAAAATAAAATTTATGAATTGGGTGGACCTGAAAATTATTCTTTTAAAGAAATGATGAATATATTATTAGAAAATATAAAAAAGAAAAGATTTTTAATGCCAATTCCATTTAGCGTCGCAAAATTTCAATCTTATTTTTTACAGATGATGCCAAATCCACTTTTAACTCCAGATCAAGTTGAAATGTTAAAATATAATTCTATAGTTACAGGAAAACACTCCACTCTCGAAGATCTTGGTATTAGTGGAAAAACTATTCAAAGTATTCTACCCAAATATATCTATAGATTTAGAGCGGGCGGTCAATTTGGTTAGAATTATTAGCAAAAATTAAAATTTAAAAAAAACTAAATTATGCTGATTTAATTTTCTTCTCAATAAATTTAGGTATATCTTCCTCTGTAATTTGATCTTCCTCCTTAGCGTTTTTAGGCTGAAATGCATAAAGAACGTGGAGTTTACAATATGGGAATTTTTCTAAAGGTATTCTTCCACAAAAATAAAATTTTTCCTCGTAAGGGTGACCAATGGGCCATCTGCAAGTTTCATTGGTCAATTCTTCAAGTTTTTTAGGATTTTCTTGTTCAAAATTTTTATCTAGTAATAAAGCTTTAAATTTTGCTTTTCTTCCAAGTTTTTGAGGTTTGGGTTCAACAACATTTTCTCTATCTATATTTGAT
>MDTE01121448.1_pt1 | contig 17369 bp, 18 predicted proteins | sample 811231 | NCBI WGS metagenome assembly MDTE01 (sample SAMN05326651, study PRJNA326480) | marine metagenome | isolation source: seawater | place: Indian Ocean: Red Sea | collected 2010
CAAAGAGCCGACTTTTTTGAAGAGGAAGTCGGACTTGAGACCACCGTCCGACGCCCGATCGTGAACACCCGTGATGAACCTCACTGTGATGCGTCGAGATATCGGCGCCTGCACGTGATTGCGGGTGATGCCAACATGTCCGAAGTCGCAACGTTCCTTAAACTGGCGAGCACAGCAATGCTGCTTTCTGCTGTAGAAGACAATCCAGACCTTGAGATGCCAGCCCTCGCCAATCCGGTTCGCGCGATCACACAAGTGAGTCATGACCCCTCACTCGCCGGGGCAATTCAAGCATTTGATGGCACTACAATCCGAGCGATAGATGTGCAGTGGCAATTGTTCGACATTGCGAGAACTTGGTTTGAGCAGACCGGTGGCGAAGCAGTTGGAGAGGCGGATTGCACCCTCGCACTTAAACAATGGGAGCGCATCCTTACCGGTCTTGAAAATGACCCCCTAACGGTTGCTGACAGTGTCGACTGGGTCGCCAAGCACCGTCTCATCTCTGCGTACGCAGAACGACACCAACTCGAACCAGGTGCGGCTGCTCTTCGTGCGATCGATCTGCAATATCACGATATGAGACGCCACAAAGGTCTTGCGGGTCGGTGCGGTCTCATAACCCTCGCATCCGATGAGCAGGTCTCTCAGGCGATGACCTCGCCGCCAGATTCCACCCGGGCGTTTTTCCGAGGTCGTTGCATAGAGCGGTTCCCTGATGAGGTCCTTGCCGCGAATTGGGACTCAATGGTCTTCGACCTCGGGGCAGACCCTCTACGTCGCGTGCCAATGGAAGATCCGTTACGCGGCACCGCCGAACTCGTGGCTAACGTAATTGCCAACAGCGCCACGGCGGGAGAATTGGTAGCGGCTCTCGCCGAAGCAAACTAATAGCGTTACGCACGAGAAAGTATTGCGATGCCAGATCGAATTCAGCGAAAGTTGCCGGAGCGGCAATCGGAGGAGACTATCGAGACAGAGGCGGTTGACAGTGATCGACCAGCGACCGAAGACCTCGACGATCTGCTCGACGAAATTGATGAGATTCTCGAAGAAAATGCTGAGGACTTCGTGAGGTCGTATGTGCAAAAAGGAGGTGAGTGACCATGGTGATGCCTGTATTCCAACCCGGCGATGACCCTGGCACTGACTTCCCAATGCTTCTTCAGCGAGCCGGCTATGGGCCGGTCGACCTTCCTTCGGGAACCACCATCGATACGCCGCACGCAACAACATGTGTCGCTGTTCGCTTCGATAACGGCGTCGTCATGGCTGGTGACCGAAGAGCAACTTCCGGGCACCTCATTTCACATCGAACGATGGAGAAAGTGGTGCAGGCCGACCGTCACTCAGGTGTTGCGATTGCGGGCGCCGCGGGCCCAGCGGTTGACATGATCCGACTTTTCCAGGTGCAGCTCGAGTACTACGAGAAAGTTCAAGGAAGCGCCCTCAGCCTTGAAGGCAAGGCAAATCAGTTGGCCTCGATGGTTCGTGCAAATGTGCCGGCAGCTATGCAAGGAATGGGCGTTGTGCCGATCTTCGCAGGGTTTGATATTCGGCGGTCGATCGGGCGTCTCTGGGCATATGACATGCTGGGTGGACGGTACGAAGAACGAGAGCATGTCGCAACAGGCTCCGGGTCGCTTCATGCATCAACAGTGATGAAAGTTGGGTACCGCTCTGATCTCACCCGAGATGATGCAGTTGAACTCGTGACCCGCAGTCTCTGGGAAGCTGCCGATGCAGACTCAGCAACCGGCGGGCCCGACATGGTGCGAGGTATCTATCCAGTGGTTGCAACGATTGATAACGATGGCTGGTCGCTCGTGGGCGACGATGAACTCGGCGATCGTTACCGGACTCTCATCGAACAGATGGGAGGCTCGACATCATGAGCATGCCGTATTACGTAGCTCCTGAACAAGCGATGACCGACCGGGCGGACTTCGCTCGGAAAGGAATTGCAAAGGGCCGGGCACTTGTGGCTCTGCGATACGAGCACGGAATCGTGTTGGTTGCAGAAAACACATCGCAGTCTTTGCGCAAAGTCAGTGAAATCTACGATCGAATCGCATTTGCGGGTGTTGGCAAGTACAACGAATTTGACCAACTGAGGGTCGCAGGCATTCGGTCGGCTGAGCTCACCGGATATCAGTACTCGCGAGACGACGTCGACGCCAGAGGGCTCGCCAACGATTATGCGCAACTCCTTGGTAACGCCTTCACCCACGGTATGAAGCCGATGGAAGTCGAAATTCTTGTCGCAGAGGTCGGTGTTGAAGGCTCACATGACGACCAGATTTTCCACATCATGTACGACGGGACGGTGATCGACCGTCCGGATACGTGTGCACTCGGTGGTGAATCTGACGCCATTAGCAACCGGCTCTCGAGCGGCTTTGCTGAAGGGTTCAGTTTGGTTGAGGCCGTTCGCCTCGGCGTTTCATCATTATCGGGTGACGGTCGATCTATCTCTGCCGATTCATTGGAGATCGCGATTCTCGAACGTAATGGCGAGCGTCGCTGCTTCCGCCGACTCGAAGCCAGCGAAGTTGAGACCGCCCTGCAAGAATGACGGTTGATGCCATCGATAGACCTCAATAGCGACCTGGGGGAGGGTTTCGGCATCTGGCGTCTAGGTGACGACGCAGCGATGCTTCGGCTCGTGACGAGTGCCAACATTGCATGCGGTTTCCACGCTGGTGATCCGTCAACACTTCGGGCGGTCTGCGGCGACGCCGTCAAGAATGATGTTCGGATAGGAGCACAAGTCTCGTATCCAGACCTTGTGGGCTTTGGGCGACGTCACATCGATATGGACCCCGCCCAACTCACTGATGCAGTCCTCTACCAACTCGGAGCCCTCGACGCCTTCGCTCAGGTCGCCGGGAGCGAAGTCTCCTATGTTAAACCTCATGGCGCTCTCTACCACGCAGCCCGTGCGGAACGCCGCGTCGCCGATGCCGTGGTTGAGGCGGTGGCTGACTATGACCATTCGATGGCTGTATTGGGACTCCCGGGCTCTGCGCTTCTTGACGCTGCGGATGCAGCCGGCCTTGAAGTAGCCGCCGAAGCCTTCGCTGACCGCGCGTACTCTGATGACGGCGGGCTCGTGGACCGCGCCCAGCCTGGCGCTGTTCTTGATGATCCTCGCGCAATAGCGGAACGGGCCGTGCAGATGGTGATGACGCAAACGGTCACCACTTTTACTGGCAAGACGATCTCTGTGCCGTTGAGGTCACTATGCGTTCATGGGGATACACCTGGGGCGGTGGAGATTGCACGGGCTGTCCGAGAGGCACTCGAAGCCGAAGGCATTGGAATTTACTCGTTTACGTGAAGGCAATCAAAGGTCTCGACATCGCTCAGATGGGCTCCCATGGCCTGCTATTGCGCACCGATACCTATGTTCCCGCAGTGCTCGGCGCCACCATTCGAGATCTGGCGCTTGAAGGTGTTTCTGATGTTGTCCTGGCTGAGACGACATTGCTGGTGAGATGCGACCATGCTGCCGCTCAACAAGCGGTACAACATCGGCTTGAGGAAGTCATTAAGAGTTATGACGAAAACCCCTTGCGAGTCGATCGCGAACCGATCGAGATTCCGGTGAGGTATGACGGCGAAGATTTGGAGTTCGTTGCCGAGGCATGTTCGCTGTCAGAAGAAGAAGTAATTCGACGACATCTCGGAACCACCTACGTGGCCGCGTTCTGCGGTTTTGCTCCGGGGTTTGCGTATCTATCTGGACTTGATTCCTCACTGAAACTGCCGCGACGCGACACTCCACGGACGCGAGTTCCGGCTGGTACCGTGGCGATCGCGGCGACATATTCGGCCGTCTACCCGCAAGAATCTCCGGGTGGCTGGCACCTGATTGGTTCAACATCGACCGAACTCTGGGATGTCGCACGTCAACCTCCAGCGCTCATCGAGCCCGGTCGTCAAGTCAGGTTTGTCCGCCAGTGACTGTCGGCTTTCGGGTTGTTGAAGCGGGCATAGCTACGTCGGTGCAAGACGCTGGTCGACCCGGCTATGCGCACCTCGGCCTCGGTCGGTCCGGTATTGCCGATCAAGCCAGTGCGGCTTCACTCAACCGATCTGTCGGAAATGCTGAGACAACTCCGGTGCTCGAAACAGCCGGCGGTCTGGTTGTGGAATGTATGAGCCGCTCGACGGTTGCAGCGAGTGGGTGGACAGCCCCCCGCGTCGTTGCAGGAGGGGAGCACATTCGGATCGATCCCGCACCCGGCCAACAATGGGGGTATCTCGCAGTGGCCTCAGGATTGAGGGGAGTTCCGGTGCTTGGGTCGTTAAGCGCCGACACAATGGCTGCGATCACTGCTATTTCGGTGACCAGTGGAGCACACCTAGAAATCGGGGAGACACGCAACGTTTCTCTTCCTGATCTCATCGCACTGCCACCTCATCGGCACGCCCTGACGTTGATACCTGGGCCGCACCTTGATCGTTTTGGGTCGACCGCCTTACAGCTTCTGGTCTCAACTAGATGGACTGTTGAGAACAACTCACGGGTCGGTGTTCGTCTTTCAGGTGGAAACGTCGAGGTCGCAGATGGCTCGGCAAGCGCAGCGAGTGAGCCAATGGTGGTGGGAGCATTACAGGTTCCACCGAGCGGCTCACCAATCATCTTGGGCCGCGATCACCCCGTAACTGGGGGTTACCCAGTGATCGCGGTTGTCGACGATGCATCGATGTCCCAGGCGCTGGGTGCCGCAATCGGTACGACCCTGTCGTTTCGACTTAGTTGACCGATCAGACACCCACTCTCAAGATTCGCTACCGTCGGGCAATGGATCGCCGTATTTACGGTCTCGAAACCGAGTACGGAATTACGTGCACCTTTCGAGGTCACCGCCGACTCACACCTGATGAAGTAGCCCGCTATCTCTTCCGGGATGTGATGGCGTGGGGGCGCTCGTCAAATGCCTTCTTGCCGAATGGCGGGCGGCTGTATCTCGACGTTGGTTCGCATCCCGAATATGCAACGCCAGAATGTGATTCCCTCATTGAGGCGGTAACACACGATCGTGGTGGTGAACGCATCGTTGAACGTCTCGCGATAAGTGCTGAAGAGCGTCTTGAGGCTGAGTCGGTTCGAGGGGACGTGTTCGTCTTCAAAAACAACACCGATTCCGCCGGCAATTCTTACGGCTGCCATGAGAACTACCTCACTCGGCGAAGTGATGACCCTGCGGCATATGTCTCAAATCTCATACCATTTCTTATCTCTCGACAGATCTACGCCGGTGCTGGAAAGGTTCTCAGCACGGCTCGAGGCCCGATTTTCTCGATATCTCAACGGGCTGATCACATTTGGGAAGGGGTGAGTTCGGCGACGACACGAAGCCGTCCGATCATCAATTCCCGTGATGAACCACACGCAGACGCAGAAAGCTTTAGGCGTTTGCACGTGATCGTTGGTGACTCAAACATGAGCGAGTACACGACGTTTCTCAAAATCGGTGTGGTTGCGTGTCTCTTACGAATGTTGGAAGACCCATCGGTTTCATTCCGTGACTTTTCACTTGAAAACCCAATACGGGCCATTCGCGATATCAGTCACGACATGACCTGTCGACGGCGTGTCCAACTGGCAACTGGGCGCGAGATTAGCGCCCTCGATATCCAGCGCGAGTTCCTCGACGCTGCGTTGAGCTACGCCGACCGGGGTGGTTTTAACGATGAGGAAATGTTGGCGCTTCGCATGTGGGAACACTGCGTCACCACGATCGAAGACGATCCGTTGAAGCTCGATCGAGAGATCGACTGGGTGATCAAATATCGGCTGATCGAGGCATTTTGTGCGCGCCATGACATCGAACTTGATGATCCTCGTGTCCGACTGTTTGATTTGCAGTATCACGACATTTCGCAGTCACGGGGTCTCTTTCACCGTCTTGAGCAGCGAAATCATGTGGAGCGCATGTGTGACGATGATGCGATCGTGGCTGCGCAAGATGTTGCACCCCAGTCAACCCGTGCCCGATTGCGAGGCGAATTCATCCGCCGTGCCCGAGAGCAAGGTCGTGATGTCACCGTCGACTGGGTGCATCTCAAAGTAAACGATCAGGCGCAGCGAACAGTTCTCTGCAAAGACCCGTTTACTGCTGTCGACGAGCGCGTTGACCGACTCATCGAGCAATTGTGACCGCCTCGCGGCCGTAACACCCGATACGGTTACCACCGGTTATGAGCGAAACTGATCGAGGAGAATCCTTCGCCGTTGAGGCAGATGGGGACGATGAGTCCGACGGTTCGACGAACCTCGCCGCTCTCGGCCGAGGCGCCAAGGCCTTCTTTGATTGGGCTCTTATAGTGGTTATTGCTCTGGTTGTTGCCCTTGGAGTGCGAACGTTTCTGCTCGCTCACTTCGTCGTTGAGGGTTCGTCGATGTACTCAACGCTCGAAACCGGTGATCGAGTCTTTGTTAACAAGGTCTCGTACCGCCTCCACGACCCAAATCGCGGCGATGTCGTCGTCCTCCATGAGATACGAGGCACGAGCGAGCGCGATCTCATCAAGAGGGTGATTGCGGTCGGTGGCGAAGAGGTTGAAATGAGGAGTTGTGAGGTACGGATCGGTGGCCAGCTCCTCATTGAGCCGTACCTTGATCCAACAGTCGTAACACCTGGTAACTGTGGAGGAGATTTCGGCCCGATTCTGGTCCCTGAGGGCACAGTCTTCGTTATGGGCGATAATCGGGCAGGTTCTCAAGACAGCCGTACGTTGGGTCCGGTCTTACTCGATGACATCGTTGGACGCGCCTTCGTTGTGTTCTGGCCAAGATCAAATTGGCAATGGCTCTGAGCTACACCTGAGCGGCGGCATCAACCATTCGATCGACGTGGTCGCTAAAAACCCCGTCAAGCCCCATGCGAAGACCTGTTCGCAATTCGTGATCATGTTGGAGGTTCCAACCAAAGGCATAACGGGAAAATCGGTGGGTAAGAGTCACGAGCCCACCATTCCAATCATCGATTCGCATATTTAAAGCATCGATTCCCGTTGTAGAGAGAAGAGCACACCGGCGTTCCACTCCCTCGCGAATCGAACCAAGCCGAACTGAGTTCACGAGTCGAACGTCAGGAAACGCAGCTCGGTGAGCCCGCAATCGTTCTACGTTGGGGTGGCACAGCCACACCCGTGCTGGAAGGTCGGAACCATGGGTATGAACGTCCCGGACGGTTTGGCCAAAGGCGTTGTCATCCTTCACATCGAGTGAAAGGTGAAGACCGGGCCGCTGTGAGAGCAACTCCAAGACTTCAACCAAATGTGGAACAAAGGACGGCAAGGAAGAAGCCGGAACATCTCTTATTGATCGAGAGCGAAGCTTTCCAGCCGGAACCTTCCCATCATGATCCAGAACTGGAATATTGTCGCTCGTCAGCCACACGTCGCTTTCGAGGCCGGTTGCCCCTAAGCGAAGTGCGAGGCGGAATGCCTCCATCGTGTTTTCGCGGGCGTGGGCACGAGCACCACGGTGTGCGAACAACACCGTCGAATCGATGAGAGTTGGAAGTCTTTGCTGCTCCACTGTCGCCATGCTGTCATGCTCGTAGACTTATAGGGGTGTTCAACTTGCAGGGTGGCGAACTCATCATCATTGCGCTTCTTGCGCTAGTGGTGTTAGGGCCTGAAAAGTTGCCTGAGGCCGCAAAATGGTTCGGGCGAATGTACGCACAGATTCGAAGGATGGGAGACGGTTTCACCCAGGAATTTCAGTCGGCGGTAAGAGAGCCACTTGATGATCTTCGCTCGGCGGTCTCTGAACCCGTCGAAGATTTGAAATCCTCGCTCGACGAAACCATTACTGCGAGCTCACCAGAAGGAGCGGTGAGCGGCGGGATTGAGACTGGTGGAGCTGCCCCAACTGAATCCCCTGGTGTCGAGGACCTGCCTTCGAGCTCGTCAACTGAAGGCGAAGAGAAGCCTCCATCATGAAGTTCCCTCGGCGCTCCAAGAGAAAACTCTCTTCCGACGGAACGATGGGCCTCATGGATCATCTTGCTGAACTTCGGTCACGCATTATTCGCTCAGCTTTGGCGGTCGCAGCAGGAGCGATCGTCGTGCTCTTTGCCTACAACTCAGTGTTGCGGTTCCTCACCGAGCCCTACCTTGAACTTTGTCGTCGTCGTCAGCCTGGATTTTGTGGGCTGTCGTACGATGCTTCACTCGATGCGGTGAACCTATTCACCATGGACCCAGTCGAAGGCTTCACCACACGAATGAGGATTGCCACCTACGGCGGCGTCATTCTCGGACTTCCAGTGATTTTGTGGCATATCTGGAAGTTCATTGTTCCAGCGATGCACAAAAATGAACGTCGTTATGCATTGAGCTTTATTTCGAGCGCCGTCATCCTCTTTGCGGCTGGCGGGCTCCTCGCATTCTCCACGTTGGGTCGCGCAATCGAGTTCCTTATCGAATGGTCTGGTGAAGGTGTCGATCAGGTGTTCCGGGTGAGCTCATACATCCGGCTCGTGACGCTGATGGTCATTGCATTCGGCATTGGATTCACCGTGCCCGTACTTCTTGTCTTTTTGCAGCTCATTGGGGTTCTCACTCCGAGAGCGCTACTCGGTGTGTGGAGGTATGCGATCGTTGGCATTGTCTTTATCGCCGCCGCGATCACACCATCGGGCGACCCTGTTTCACTCGCAAGCCTTTCACTGCCAATGATTTTGCTGTATTTCGCCGCTATCGGCATCGGATCACTCTTCACTCGACGACGAAAAGCAGCGGGGGAGAGCGTTGACTGAGAACCCCTCTCACGACCACAGGGTCGACCACAGATGGTTTTCAGACGGCCTTTCGTTCCCGCTCGATCGATTCCAGCGAGAAGCCTGCGACGCGATCGTCCGGGGCGATGACGTCGTAGTTGCGGCCCCCACAGGGAGCGGAAAGACTGTCGTTGCGGAGTATGCACTTGCGATGGCGTTGCGAAACCAGCGACGGGCGTTTTACACGACACCATTGAAGGCGCTGTCTAACCAAAAGTTTCACGATCTCGTTGCACTTTACGGCGAGCAGCAGGTCGGGCTTCTCACAGGCGACGTTGCAATACACCCCGAGGCTCCGGTGGTGGTGATGACCACCGAGGTTCTTCGCAACATGATGTATGCAGCTTCATCTGCGCTTGACGATGTTGGCTACGTCATCCTCGACGAAGTTCATTTCCTACAAGACACGTACCGAGGCCCGGTCTGGGAAGAGATCATCATTCATCTTGAGAGATCGATCCGCCTTGTTTGCCTTTCAGCCACTGTGAGCAATGCACCACAATTGGCCAAGTGGATGACCGAGGTTCGTTGCCGAACTGCAGTCATCACCGAAACGACTCGCCCGGTGCCTTTGGAAAACCACTACATGGTGTTCGACAAAACGAACGAACGACTGCATCTGTTTCCCACCTTTGTCGGGGGCGCTCTTAATCGAGATGCCCTGCGACTTGACGAATCAGGAGTGAGGCATCGCTGGTCGGGGAAGAGCCGCCGTAGCCCGACCGGGGGCACGCGAAAACTCGCCATGCCAACACGACTTGAAGTTGTTGATGCGCTTGATGACAGGGCGATGCTTCCGGCGATTTACTTCATTTTCAGCCGTCGTCAATGTGAGGAAGCTGCGGCGATGGCGGCTCAAGCCGGGATACAACTCATTTCGCAACAGGAACAGAACGCCATCATGCGGATCGTTGATGCCCGACTCCAGGATTTCTCCTCCGACGACCTTTCCGCTCTCGGTATCGATGGATTCGTGCAACAACTCATGTCTGGTGTTGCGCCACATCATGCCGGAATGGTGCCCGCCTTCAAAGAGATCGTTGAACACGCATTTATTTCGGGTCTGCTGAAGATCGTATTTGCGACTGAAACGCTCGCAGTGGGTGTCAACATGCCGGCATCGTCGGTCGTCATTGAAAAGACAACGAAATACAACGGCGACCACCACGTGTCACTCAGTGCAGGTGAATTCACTCAATTGACCGGGCGGGCAGGGCGACGCGGCCTTGATGAGGTTGGACACGCCATCGTGTTGTGGAACCCGTTTGTGCGCTTTTCTGAGGTCGCAGAACTGGCAGGGAGTTCGACCTACAACCTTCGCTCGGTGTTCAGGCCGACGTTCAACATGGTGGCGAACCTCGTAAGTAGAAGCAACCGTGAGGAAGCACGTGAGATGCTCATGCTGTCGTTTGCTCAATATCAGCGCGACCACGATGTTGTTCGCCTGCAGGCACGGCTTGCGCGGCGCCGAACCGAGTACAACGACCGTCGCGAGCAGTCGAGAAGTCCGTTTGGAGACATCGAGGAATATCGCTCTCTGCAACAAAAGATGAAGGACGGTACCGCAACAAGTTCGGTCGGTCTTAGCAATCTTCGCCCAGGTGACGTCGTCTATTCTGCGGTTGGCGCGTACCGGGGACCAGTCGTCATCGCGGCAACTGCTCATCGCTCAAATGGCCTACGCCTTTCAGTCGTCACTGCGAGCGGAAAACTCGCAACGGTGACGTCGCAAGAATTTATTGGAGATGGAACTGTGGTTGGCACCGTGGTGATGCCCGGCTCGTTCACACCACACAAAAAAGAGTTCCGCCAGGAAGCCGCCCGACGTTTGAAACGAGCGAAGCTTCGACCCGAAGGCGCTCGCCGCCCACGGGCTAAGGAGTCTCGCAGTCACCATAGTTCTGAAGTGCACCCCGTGGAGCTGGATCCTGATCTCAAAACACGGCTTCGAGCGGCAGAAGATGCCGATCGCCGTGCAAAAGAATTGGAACGACTCGAGAAAGACATCGCCTCTCGACGTGGATCGCTCGGCAGAGACTTCGACGGAGTCGTATCGGTGATGTCGAAAATGGGTTTTCTCAAGGAACAAGAGTGGGTACTGACCGAAGATGGCGACGTCCTGTCACGAATCTTTCATGAGTCAGATCTTCTTGTAGTCGAAGCACTCAGATCGGGTCTACTCGACGGGTTGTCGGCCGCCGAACTCACAGGGCTTGTCTCGGCAATTGTGTATGAATATCGAGGAATCGATGAGCCTCCACCTCCGTGGTTTCCGACGAGAGAGCTCCAAGAGCGGTTCCGGCGTCTCGAGAGCATCAGCCTCCAGATCGACGCCATTGAGGGTGAATTCGGTCTAGCTGTGCATCGCCCGCCAGACGCAGGCTTCATTGCCATTGCGCACGGATGGTGTTCAGGAGTTGAGCTCGCTGATCTTGTTGACGATGGTGACCTTGCGGGAGGTGACATCGTTCGGAACCTCCGACAGGTGATTGATCTTTGTCGACAAATCGGAGATGTCGTTTCTGATCCGGATGTCAGAAGGGTGGCCCGAGAAGCTGTTTCTCACTGCACTCGCGGTGTCGTGATTGATATCGCAGGAGCCGACTCTCCTTCGGCCGTCGATCACGCAAATGAACCTGATGTGGAAGATGAAATCTGATGACGATTCGCATCGGTGAGGAGTGGGGAGAGGCGGTCGAATCTGCTCCAGACGGAACACAAACGGCATTCACCGACTGCGATGTCGCCCATGCTCTCGATGATCGCCGTCCGGTCTTGGTGCGTGGCGGGATGCTTCACCAGACGCTTGGATCGCCGGTTGGCAACGCGGTCACACGACGCCTGCCTATCGATCTCGTCGAGATCGTTGACACGTCTTCAGAAACGAGAATCGCAGTGTCCGTCGCAAACATCTGCTTGGTTCAACGTGGCCCATTTGGTCGTTGGCGCGGCCGCATCTTTGTCGTCACAAACTGCGGGGAGTACGCAGGCGTCACACCATGCCCACGAGCACATCCCAATGACGGTACGTTCGATGTACTCGAGGTTGACGCCTCCATGACGTTCTTTCAACGTCGATTGGCGTGGAAGAGGGCTGGATCAGGATCCCACCTACCGCATCCATCGTTGAGCGTATGGTCGGGGGAAAAGTATTGCCTCACCGTTGAACCAAACGAGCAGGTCATCGTTGACGGAGTCGATCTGAAGTTCACAGGCAACGTTGAAGTCCGAGTAGTAGCCGATGCCGGTGAGATTTTTATCTGAGATATTGAGATGATCCGCGCTGAGGAACACGCGCCCGCGTAGCATCGCTCAAGTGACCTACGTGGCCGAAGAGTTCACGCCATCTGAAGCTGACATTCTTCGGAGGTACTTCACCAACCTCGATCAGCCGGTCTTTGCGCTGGTGAATCTTCCTGAGGTTGTGAAGGGAGCCCTTTTTGCTCGGTACAGCCGCAGCCCCAAGAGTTTGAGACGCCTCTTTCTCGACGAATTTGTTGGGGATCTCGACATTTCGGGCGATGCGTCCGTTGACGCCACGATGGGAGTGGCGCGTGCAGAAGAACTCTATGAACGAGTGTTTGTCGAGTATGGCGATGACTCCGTGGCCCAACTGGGTGGAGTTCACCTGGCGTGTGAGCAAGCCTCCAACATGTTGACAAAGGTGTTGGAACGAGGCCGCTTGATGTCATACCTCGAGCAGAGCACTCGCTATGTCGCATATGACGCCCGGCTCGGTGGGCGTTTCCGGTACTACCGTGACCCACATTTGCTCGCGTCGCGAGTTGGCACTCGGTATATCAGTGAGATGGACCGCATGTTCGAGGCCTACTCCGCGGCGCTTGAAAGTGTCACCGAATACGTTCGTAGCATCGTTCCTCAAGGTGTCGGTGACAGCGATTTCGTCTATCGGCAGGCAACTCGCGCAAAAGCACTTGATGCAGTTCGAGGGATGCTGCCCGCAGCGTCGACGTCAAACCTCGGGATTTACGGAAGCGGTCAGGCATTTGAGGCGCTGTTGTTGCGAATGCGGTCTCATGCACTTCCTGAAGCGCGTGAATATGCCGACCAAATGCTGGTGGAACTACGAAAAGTTATTCCTAGCTTTCTTCGCCGAGTCGATGTGCCCGAGCGCGGTGGTGCGTGGTCGGCGTACCTGTCTGACATCAACTCTCAGACCGAGGAACTCGTCGACAGCCTTTTTGGTTCCGAACCGGTCGATAGTGCTCCGGAAGTCGAACTCGTCGACTACGACCCTCGTGGAGAAGAGAAGCTGCTCGCTTCGATTTGTTACCCGCACTCTTCGATGTCAGAACGGCAACTGCAAGAGAGAGTGTCCTCACTGAGTGAGGAACAACGATCAGCATTGCTAACGGCGGCCATCGGTGACCGGCAGAATCGGCGTCACAAGCCAGGACGATCGTTTGAACGGCTCGATTACCGATTCGATGTGCTGAGCGATTACGGAGGCTTCCGTGATCTCCAACGACATCGCCTGATGACGATTGATTGGCAGCGCCTCACGCCGAACAACGGATTCGTTCGACCTGAACTTGTTGAAGAGGCCGGAGTTAGGCACCTCTTCGATGAATCAATGGAGCGGTCTGCTGCCCTCTACGACCTGCTGAGACCTGACTTCGCGCAGCAAGCGTCGTATGCAGTTGCGATGGCATATCGCATTCGTTATTCGATGCAATTCAACGCACGCGAAGCCATTCATCTCATCGAGCTGCGGTCGTCCCCTCAAGGCCACCCTTCATATCGAAGAGTCGTATTGGAAATGCATCGCCTCATCGCCGAAGAGGCCGGGCACAGAGCGATAGCGAACTCAATGACCCATCTGACCACTGAGGCTCCTGACCTCGAACGTTTAGATTCTGAGCGTCGCGCTGAGGCGCGACGCGTGTTGGAACGCTAGGGTGCGCCTCATAGCGGTCGACACTCAGAGAAATAGCCCTTAGATTCACTCGCAACAGGACGAAATGACGTAACATCCTTCGACCTGTCTACCCCCAACAAATGAAGGATCTCCACCATGGCAGATGACGAGATTGTGGAAGACGTCGACGAGGAAGTCGAAGACGACGACATCAATGAAGAGGAGTTTGACGCTGACGCCGAGGACGACGACGGTGAGTTCGATGACTCTGACGACGACGAAGATGGCGAATACGGCGACGAGGATGACGACGATGATGACGATGACTCAAGTGCAAATAGTCGTCGTCAGTCAAAAGAAGATGAGGACGACGATGACGACCTCGTCAACGAAGACGATGTTGAGGCCGACCTCGACGCCATCCTTAAAGATCGAATGGTCACCGTCGAAGACGATGAGGAGGAAGAAGAGGAGACTCCCGTCGTCGTTGATAACAGCGCCGAGGCCGTCGATGGTGTTCAGCCAAAGCGATCTGATGAAAAGGTCTGTCCGAGTTGTTTCTTGCTCGTGAGGAGCGGTGCTCCAACCTGTCCGGTGGGTGACGATGATTGCCCAATCATCAGCGGGTGACGGCGCCACGTATTCGCCTGGCGCAACTGACTGACGTTGCGGAACTACAGAATCTTGAGGAGATGGCCCGGCGTCGTATCGCGGACGAACGAGGGGGCGAGCGCCTACTCGAAGTGACACCTCCCCGCTATGACCAATGGTTTGCAGAGGGCTATGTCACTCTCGTCGCTCTGATTGACGATGTCCCGGTCGGCTTTCTCAGTATGCGAACGGGTGCGATTTCATTCATCGAGGGAGTATTCGTGCACCCTGACGCCCGCGAGGTCGGGTGCGGCGATGCCTTGGTAGACGAAGCTCGCAACATTGCCAAAGAAAGGGGCGGTCGCCGTCTCGAAGCGATTGCACTGCCGGGCGACCGTGAAACAAAGAACCTTTACGAACGAGCAGCGATTACCGCGAAGGCGATCACTGTTGCAGTTGACCTCAGTGACCCTTCCAGTTAGGTGGACGCTTTTCAATAAAGGCGGTGAGGCCTTCCTTGGTGTCTTCCGACGACAACACATGCCCAAATTCATCGTTTGTCATCTTCTTCAGTGTTTCGTCGTCGGCCCAAGCTGACGCAAGCACCACCTTTCGGCTAGCCCAGACCGCAAGAGGAGCGCAATTCGTGATGGCCTCTGCAAGACGGTGTGCCTCGTCCAATGCTTCGCCAGGGGGAACAAGGCGCGAGACGAGACCAAGATCATATGCCCGTTGAGCTGGGATCGGCTCTCCGGTGAGAATTGCCTCCATTGCGGCTGCCTGGCCTATTGCCCGTGGAAGTCGGAAGAGGCCGCCCGCACCAGCAATAAGATTTCGTTTTACTTCTGCGAGGCCGAATGCTGAACGCTCGGTTGCGACAACAAGATCAGCGGCGAGTACCAGCTCACAACCGCCGGCGGTCGCAAGTCCGTCAACTGCAACGATGACAGGCTTTTTCCGATCCCTATAGACAAAACCGCCGAAACCACCGCGGGAGGTTCCGAGTTCATTTGCTCGGCCCTCGTTGATTGCCTTGAGGTCCGCACCGGCACAGAACACTGGACGCTCTTGACCTTCGGTGTTCGCAGTAAGAATTCCAACCCAAACGTTCTCGTCGGACTCCAGTTGATCAACCGCTGCTTCAACGCCGTTTGCAACTTCGCCATTGACTGCGTTGCGAGCGTCGGGCCGGTTGAGCGTAATAACGCCAACGCGTCCCTGAACTTCGTAAGTGACGATTTCGGACATGCCCTGATGCTACGAGACCAAGGTCAGCCGTCTGCGAGTCAGACGTTGTCGTCAGAGCGTTCAGAAGATGTCGCTCCGGATTCACCAGCTGCTTGGCCATAGGCGTCTGTAGCCGCATCTAGTGGAGCGGATTCAGGCTCGACAGCCGAGTCATCCTTCGCAGGTGTTCCTTCAGCCTGCAACTCAGTCTCCGTCTCGATAGAGGGATCTGCTTCAACCGTCGACCTTGTCTCGACAGCTGCCTCTGGCTGATCGATCTGAGTAGTCATCGCGGCATCGACTTGAGAGTCTGCCTCTGGGTTGGCCTCTTGGGCCTCAGCAGGGCTCTCTGTTGCGGGGCTTGCTTTGTCGCTCTTTGGTCGCTGGCTCTTTGCTGCAGCCTTCTTCTCACGGCGCTCCTTCGCAGGGTTGTTACGAAGTGGACGAGGCATTGCGGCGCCTTCCTCAACCTCAATTCCAAATAGCGCTGCAACCTGAGGAATGGCAGGCGCAAGTCGCGTTACCGTCGTAGTGAGGTCATCGGTGATCTTCTCTGGTAGCCCCATCGGCGCTATGAGCAAATGTATGGGCGAGAAGGCCGCCGCTTCGAGCACTGCAATCCACCGTTCTGCCGTTTCGACAGGAGTCAAGGTCGCATTCGTCGAGTCGATAAGCCGTTGCGATATCTCTGCCGGGAAAGGCACACCTGCTTTCGGAGGCTGCGATGAGAGACGCAACGCTCGAATCACTCGACCAATGGCGAGCGCGGCATCGACGTCGCCAAACCACAGTTGCAGTTCCTCTTCTTGGCGGGTGCGCAGAAGCTCTCGCAGCTCATCGGCCAGGACCCGTGTGCCCTTGTCGCGTGCCACCATCGGGTCATCGCTCGCCGCCACCACTGAACGAAGATCGCGTAGGTCGATATCACCGGCAAGCGTCTTCGCTGCCTCAGCACGGTCGTACCACTCTGCAACACGAAGCTGGGGGAGGAGCTTTTCCGCAAGTTGCAGGACAGAGGCTTCGGGCATCGTTGCTCGGCCCTCACTACTTGCCTTCTCATTCTCTGCCTTCAGGCGGGTCCGCACTGCAGCCATTCCCTGCAGTGCGAGTTCGGCGATTGGCCGTTGCTCCTCTGGAAGACCTGCCAGCACCTCATTACGGTGGGCGCGCTGTGCTTTGAGACGCTTCGGCTTTGGCCGCTGAGGCAACTCAGGAGGGGGAGTAAAGCGGGGACCCCGACGCTGATTATCTCGCCGAGGCCGACGGCCTGAACTGTCACCCCCATCGTTCTCGTTGCGCCGGCGTCGATTGCTGTTGCGCCCACGATCACGGCCTCCACCACGACCCCCCTCACGGCGATCTCTTTTCGCTCGAGTCTCGACGATCGGATCGAAGTCGGCGCCGCCAATGAGTTCGAGAACTTCGTTTGATGCCGAACGCTGTCGTCCTCCAACTACTGACTGCACAGTGATGCCGTCGATACCCTGAACAACCTCAACCTTAAGGACTTTCCCGACAGTTGCATCACTTGGTAGCACCGATCCATCGAGTACCCCCTTTGGATTCTTTGCTCCAGCAGCACGCCAAGTCCAGGTTCCGTCTTCTTGCGCACTCGTAAGTTCAATTTCAATCCGTCGGGACATGGTCAGAAACGGTATCGGGTTCGGGAACCGTTCGTGACCGCGCGGCCTGTTCCGTTCTAGGGAATCGCGTGTGAGAATTCAAGTTCGTGTCACTTCCGTATTGTTCGGTACGGTGCGCAAATGCCTATTTACGCACTTGGAGACCAAGTTCCCACAATTGATGAATCTGCCTACGTTCACCCAGACGCGGTGGTCATTGGGTCGGTCACCATTGGTCCGGGCTCGTCA
>MDTE01110521.1_pt1 | contig 17366 bp, 12 predicted proteins | sample 811231 | NCBI WGS metagenome assembly MDTE01 (sample SAMN05326651, study PRJNA326480) | marine metagenome | isolation source: seawater | place: Indian Ocean: Red Sea | collected 2010
AAACAGGTTTAGGTAAATTTTTCGATCAAAGAAATCAACGAGCAGCAGGAGAAGCAATTGCACAACGAGGTAGAGATGTACAAGCTATAGGTGATACTAAAACAGCGGATTTCTTAGTTGATGCAGATGATGTTGTTACAGCAACTAATCAAGGAGTAGGATCTATAATTGACTCTAGAGGATTAGAAACAGGAGCTACCGTTGTTGATGTTGCTACCCCTGGAATAACAACAACAAAAAATAGTCTTCTTTCTAACGTTAGAAATAAAGACTTTAAGGGTGTTACTGAAAATATTTCAGATTTAATAAAAAAAGGTGGCAGAGCTGTTTTTTATACACCAAGAACAGACCAATCTGGAAACGTTGTAGGTTACGATTTAGATAAAAATGTACTATTAGCAGCAGGTGCTTTTGGCTTAACATATTTAGATGCTAAAAAAATTGCTAATGAAGCTGGTCAAGACATTACTGAGGAAGAATTTAATTCAGTAATTGATGATGCTAAGTTTGAAGAGAAAAAAGAATTTTATGCAAATAATTTAGCAAACTTTTTTGGTGGTAAGAAAGACGGCGGAAGAATAGGATTTAGATTCGGTGAAAAAGTTGAAGATAAAGAAGGTATTCTATCTATGATGGATAAAGATAAAGAAGATGAAGACATGTTAATGGCTGGAGTAGGTAATGTTATGAAATTATTTACAAATGAAAGAACTGGTTTTGATAGAGCAGGTTTTGAAGATATGTTAATCCAATATTCAGATAGTAATGCAAAAGCAAAAGGAGTTAAGTTGATGGATTTTGCATTAGACTTTTTAGGGATTAGTGGCATGAAAGAAGGTGGAAGAATAGGTTTTTCTAGTGGTGGTGGTCGAATGATGGAAACATACAGACTACTAGAAGAAGCTATAGAAAAAAATAATACAGATCAAATTGAAATATTAAAAACAATTTTAAGAAATGAGTTTTCACAAAAATTAGCAAAAGGTGGAAGAACAGGTTTTAAATTAGGTAAATCAAAAAATTTTAAACCTTTACAAATAGATCCAATGAATGAGAAACTTGAAGACATGTTAGAAAGTGGGTCTGCTGCTTTACCTGCAGGTTTGTTAATGGGTATGAAAAATATTAAAAAGGCAGCAGAAGCAGGTAAAGAAATATTTAGTGCTGCTGAAAAAACATCTATCATTAGACAATTAGCTGGAAGAACTCCAAAATTTACAGAGGCCTATAAAAGCATAGGTAAAAATATAGCAGAAATTAAAAAAGTAATGGATGAACCTTTAAAATATTTAAAAGATGCCGCTTTATTAAAAGAAATATTGAAATTAAAAAAAGCTCAAGGGGGTAGAGTAAACTACAATATGGGTAGTGAGGTGCCTGTAAGAAAAAATAGTGTAGGGATTGAAGAATTAGATTATAGACAAACTGGTGGTTTTGTTCCAGTAGGTGTTAAAGAAAAAGCAGATGATGTTCCAGCTATGTTATCTAAAAATGAGTTTGTTATGACAGCAGATGCTGTTAGAGGAATAGGTAATGGCGATGTTGAAAGAGGAGCACAAAAACTATATAACGTTATGAAACAAGCAGAAAAAGTAGGAAGAGCATAATGGCAGTACAAGAATACACAACGACTACTAGACGAGCGCCCTTTTTAGAAGCAGCTCAAGAAGAGTATATTGATTTATTAACACAAGCAGCTGGTCGTGCGCCAGGCACGGCAGGTGTACCAACACTCGCGGAACTTGGACCTACAATCGCTGGAGTAGATCCATTAACACAAGCAGCACAACAAGCGGCTGCAACCCAAGCAGGTTTAGGTCAATTAACTTTTGGCACAGAGGGACAAATAACAGGAATTGGGACAGGAACAGGTGTTCAAGGTTTTCAACCTTTCTTTGATCAAGCGGCAGCTTATTCTGGACCACAAGCTTTTCAACAATTTATGTCTCCGTATCAACAACAAGTTATTGATACAACTCTTGCAGAGTTTGATAGACAAGCAGCTGCAGGCATACCTGCGTTGCAGGCACAGGCTCTTCAAGCTGGAGCTTTTGGTGGTGGTAGAGAAGGTGTAGCATTAGCCGAGTATCAATCACAAAGTGACAAGAACCGAGCAGCTCTACAAGCACAATTATTACAACAAGGATTTACACAAGCAAATCAATTAGCAAACCAAGCATTTACACAACAAAGAGGTCTTGCATCATTACAACCATCTCTTGCTGCAACAACACAACAACAATTAGGTTCTGCAGGAACAGGTGCTTTAGCATTTTCACAAGCTCTACAAGATGCTGCACAACAAAGAGCACAACTCGCATACCAAGAACCATTTAGTAGACTAGGAATTTTAGGATCAGGTTTAGCTTCTCAAGCAGGTGGTGTACCATCACAAACACAAATTACACAACCAGCAGCGGCGGCGGCTAGTCCATTGTCACAAGCTTTACAAGTTGGATTATCTGCTTATGGTTTGGGTAGTATTTTTGGAGGAAGATAATGTTATATAAAAGACCTTCATTAAGACGTGGCGGAACTCCAACAGGTATTGAGACTTTAGAGCCAAGAAAAAAATTTCAATTTGGTACACCTTTATTTAATTTTTTAGAACCTGGATTACAGAAAGAACTTAGGGCAGAAGCAGAGCGTAAAAATAAACCCACATCTTTTAGTAAAGGTCTTGAAAGAGGACAAAGGCTAAAAAGTAAAATAACAGGTCTTAAAAGATTTTTACCTACAGGATCTACACTTCAACAAGGCCTTGGTTTTTTAAGAGGAGTTGCTCCGACAGGAGCTGCACTTAAACCTTTAGGGTTAACTGCTGCTATAGCTGCCCCCGTTGGTGGATTAATGTATCTTAATAGACCAAGAACTCAGGCAGAATTAGATTTTATAAAAAGTCAAAATCAAAATCTAGCTTTTGATTATGGAATGGGGCCAGAGTTTGATGATTATTTAAAAGAAAGAGAAAGACTATCTAAGGTTGGACCTAAAATAAGTTTTTTCGATACTTTTAAAACCTCTCAATTAGACTCAGGTGAAGAGGATACTCCTAAAAAAGAAATAGATGAGTATTCTGATATTGAATTTTTAGGACCTGGTTCCGAAGAAGATAAAGTAGCAAAAATATTACCAGGTGAAACTGCTTTAGATGCAGTTTTAAGAGAAGGTAAAGTAATAGCACAAAAAAGAAAAGATGATAAAAACAAAAATATTCCTAGCAAAACTGGGAAAACTGAAAAAATAAATATTGATGCAGAAGATTCATTTGAGGCAGACTTTAATAAAATGCAGTCTAGATTAGAAAAATATTTTGGCTCTAGTAAAGCTGAAGATAAAGGTATGATTGCCATAGCTTTATCAGATGCAATAGGCACACCAGGAAATATTGCAGATAAGGCAGCACAATTAAATAAATCTTTATTAAAAATAGCTGCAGGTAAAAAGAAAGATAAAAAAGAAATTGCTAAACTAGCTTTTGCTGCAGCGGCTGACTTAGAGGCTATTAGAGAAAAAAGATTAGAACCAAGTGAAGCTGAAAAAAGAAGAAGAAGATTTATTAATTTAAAAACGAGATTTGATAAAGGTCAATTAACAGATGCTTCAGAACTAGCTGAATTTGAAGCGATACAAGGTGAATTAAGAATGTTACCAAAAAGTATTACTGTAAACGAAGGTATTACTATAGGTGCTGCAGTAAGTGACATCATAGCTGATATTGCGGAATATAATGATAAAAAAACCTCAGAATCAGATAAACAAAAATTATTAAGCGAAATTAATGCAGGAATTAATTCTCTTTTACTAAATGAAAAATTAGATAAAAATATATTAGGAAATGCTTACAAAGAATTAAGACCTTTTTTAAAAGACGGAGGAAGAATAGGAATGGCTTTGGGAGGGGCAACAGAAACACCAGCTGAACCTGTAGACAATACTTTAAATTTTGAACAACTTAGAACTCGATTACCATCTGAAATTACTGATGATATAGTAAGATTAATTTCCACTAGTGAACAGGCACTACAAGATTTTGCATATATTAGAACTCAAGGAGACGTAGAAAAATTTAATATTAAATATGGTGTTAATTTAGTATTACCACAAAACACTATTTAGGAGATCTCATGGCTATATTTCCGAGTTTATTTAATAAACAACCAGAGGATGTCGATCCAATAGAAAAACCAGGGTTTACAGATTACGTAACTGATATCCCTGTTGGTGCAGTAAGAGGAGCAAGTTTAGCCGTAAGAGAATTAATAAAATTAGGTTTTCTTCCAATAGATTATGCTGCAGATACAAATATTAGATCAGCGATTGATAAAGCATTTGAAAAAATAACTCCAGAAGTTGACACTCCTTTAGGAGAAATAAGTTCAGTATTAGGTCAATTTGCTTTACCTGCTGGGTTAATAGTTAAATTATCTCAAGGTATTAAAGTTTTAGCTGGTGCTAGTAAAATTACAAAATTATCTAGTCTTCCCAATGTTGGTGCTAAAACTGCAGAACTTGCAAAAAGAACAGGTTTTTATGGAACTATAGTAGGCGTAACTGATTTTGTAGTTTCTAATCCAGAGGAAAATAAAACCATAGCTCAGACATTTGGTTATGGAGACGACTATGAAGGAGATGAATTAAAAGGCTCAGCAAAAGCAGCAGAGGATTTTAAACAAAAAATTAAATTTGGTGCTGAAGGAACTTTAATTGGAGGTGGTTTAACTGCAGCTTTACCTATCGCTGGTACTTTAGGATTTAAATATGGAATTAAACCAGCAGGTAAGGCAATTGCATTCGCAGGAGGGAATACACTTCGTGCTCTTGACTATACAATTGTAAATCCTTTAACAAAAATAATAGGCACTGAAACGGTTGGTGCAGGTGTAAGGGGTCTGGGTTCTATATATGATAAAGCCGTAGATAAAGCAATGAAGGGGTTAAATATACCTAAAGCAGATTCTTGGAAATTTTTATCTAAAAGCCCTAACGCTCCTTTTAAAGATAAATTATTAAAAACTTTAGATAACTATAAAAATATATTTAAATCACCTGGACCTTTAGATGTTGAATCTAAAAGAATGTTAGAAAAAGTAGGCTATAGTGTAAATAGAGATGAAAGAACTTTAATTAAATTAATGGATGACATAGATAATCAATTTAAAGATATAGCTAATAATTATAGTGTGCGATTTAAAGAAGGATTTAAAAGTGTTCCAATAGCTCAAGCTGAAAATGATTTAATATTTAATTATTTAAGAACATCAGGAAAAGAAGCCAACGATATTTTTAAACAACTTCCAAATGAATCAATAAAAAGATCTGCTAGTAGATTAAAAGCTTTAATGACAAAATTAGGAAAAGATTATGGAAGACTCTTGTCTGAGTCTCCTGATGAAGCTTTGCAAAATTTAGGATCACAAATTGTTGCAAATGGTGGTGCATATTTAAAACAAGTTTTTTCCGCTTTTAAAAATAAAGCATATAAATTTGATCCAGTAAAAGTTAAAGGTGCGCAAGAATTTTTTAAAAAATTAATTTTACAAAATGATGATCTAGCTGCAAAAGTAGATGAAGTAGCAAAAACTACAAACAGAAAAAGTCCTGAATGGACCAAAACATTAGAAGAATTTTCTGCTAATAGAATGGAATCTTTAAAAAGACAAATTATAGAAAGTGATAGATCTCCTGATACTATTTTTAATGCAGTTGCAAAAACTTTTAGAATACCTACTAGAGAATTAAGACAAGATGTTACAGATATTACCGGTTTTAAATTAACGGAAGCAGGCCAAGCTAATAAACAATTAAAAAAAGTAGGTGAAAAAATTACTTCAAAAGAAGGGGAACTTTTAAGAAAAGGTTCGACCATACAAGACGTTGTAGACATAAGAAAATATAAACCAATTACTGACGCTTTTTTAGAAACCTCAACAGATTATAGAGCTGCTGTCACGGACACATTTATGCAAACAGCAAAACAAGTTTATTCAAAAAATTTTTTTGATAGATTAGCTGATACAGGTTTAGAAACTGGTTTATTTTATAGAAGTTTTAATGATGCTGTTGCAAAAGGAGTTAGAGCTGAAAACCTAGTTCAAGTTAATAAAGAATCAGGTAGAAGATTTGGTCAAGAGTTTGATAGTAAATTATTTACGATGGGAGATGAGGGTAGTGGTTTATTTACAACTCCTGAAATAGCAAATGCTATAAGAGGCGTAGATCAAAGTTTTTCCTCTTTATATGATATACCGCTTTATAAAGCTTTAATGTCTGTAAAAGCCACAGGTCAAATAGGAAAAACGGTTTTCTCACCAATGACTCAAATAAGAAATGTTTCAACTGCATCTTTTTTTGCATTAGCTAGTGGATTAATTGGAGGTAAAGCAAGTTTAGGTGCTTCTTTTAAATTATTAGCTGATGATTTATTTCCAGGTAAAAGAGTTACGGCTGCTCAAGTAGCTAAAGCTTTAGGTGAAAGAATTGAAAGAGGTATCATTGATACTAACATTGAGGTTAATGAAATTAAAACAATTTTAAATCAAGCAAAAGATGGCACATTTTCATTATCTACTTTAATGAACAATCCGACCGTTAAAAAAGCTTTTGATTTATATCAGGGGGGTGACAACGTATGGAAATTATATGCTGATGATTTTTATCAAGATGCGTTGGATACAGCGTTTAAATATAACAGAAAAGGTATTGCGGGGGATCAAGCGTACAGAGAAAATATTATTGATTGGTACAGAACTATTGGTAGAGAACCAAGAAAATCATCAGAACTTGCAAAAATAAATGAATTAATTTCAAACACAAATAATATAAGTCAAAAAAGAGCCCTTGTGAATCAATTTAATGAAATAGGAAATTTAAAAGATATATCTGCATATTTAGTAACTAATACAATACCAACATATAGTAAAGTTCCTGAAGTTATAAGAGCCATTAGAAAATTACCTTTTGGAAATTTCATAGCTTTCCCTGCAGAAATATTAAGAACCAGTGCTCACTTAGTAAATATTGGTGCAAGAGAACTTACAAGTGCAAATCCATTTATTAGACAAATGGGAGCAAGAAGACTAATAGGTGCTTCTGCTGTTTTTGGAGGAATAGGATCAGCAATTTCATATACTGCAGAAGAATTAACAGGTGTAACACAAGATATAATGGAAGCTTTTCAGAGATCTGCAGCTCCGGTATATCAAAAAAATGCAACACTAATTCCTTTAACGGAACCAGATGAAAATGGTAAATTTAAATATTTTAACTTTTCTTATTCTAATCCTTACGACTCATTAATAAGACCAGTAAATGCAGTTTTAAATGCTTATGCTAACGGAAAATTATCAGGAAGAGAAGACGAAATAGTATTTAACGCATTTTTTGGAGATAGGTTAACAAATACGCCTGGAGCTTTTGCAGAGTTTTTTGACCCATTCGTTTCAGAATCTATTGGTGCTGAAGCTATATTTGATATAGGTTTTAGAGGAGGTGAAACAAGAGATGGTAGAAGAATATATTTTGAACAAGATAGTGCTTTTGAAAAAATTGATAAGTCACTAGCACATTTATTTACACAATTAGAACCTGGTGCAAATAGAAGTATTAGAAGAGTATATAAAGGTATTACAGGTACATTTACGCAATTTGGCCAACAGCTAGATGCTAAAACAGAAATAGGAGCATTACTTGGAGGGATTAGAGTTGAAGAAGCTAATCCAATAGCCAGCATGCCTTTCATTATAACCTCGTACAACAAAGACAAATCAAACATAAGAAGAGAATTAGGAAGAAATGCCTTATCTGCAAATGCAACAGGAGAACAAAGATTAGCTGCATTTAAAGAATATGTATTAGATTCTTTTAGTTCTCAAAAAATATTTAAACAAACTTTAGATGATATGAAGTTAATGGGTGTTAGTAGATTTAAATTAAATGATATATTGGAATCACGTTTAACAAAATCAGAAGTAAAAAATTTTCAAAGAAATAATTTTAAAGTTCCAGCTTTTAATGAAAAAACTTTTGAAGAATTAATATCAAGATTAAAATTAGAAGATCCAATAGAATCGGAAAAAATATCCTTTGAAATAAAACAAGCAATTAGAGGTATGGAAAGATTACGTAGAAGATTAAGAAGAATTAAATTAGATGACACTAGAGAAAGTTTAGATAGAAGAATTAATGAAATTTTATTTCCTAGAATAAGTTCTTTAAGAGAATCTAGAGATGAATTTGTGCCAACCATCAGTGAACCAAAGGTTGATTTACCAGTTTCTGTAGGTATAGGGACATCAACAAGTCCACAAATTGTAGCTCAAACTATACAACAACCCACATTAACTGAATTGGCTAGAGCAGACAATATTGGTAATAGATTTAATTTATTTAGGAGAGTATAATGGCTAATGGTAAACATCCAAAGACAACAGGGGAACATTTAATGGCATTATATGGACACGTTGAAGGTTTTAAAAAAGATATTAAACATCTTCATGATGATGTATCTAAGATAGAAAAAAAAGTAGATAATATGATTTATTGGGTTATCGGAGGTGCTTTTACTACTATCTTAACTTTAGTTGGATTATTTAATTTATTTTTAAATTAAATCCAATCTGTAAGTTTTTCTCCCATTATTTCACTAGCAATATTAATTTTTTTTCGTAGGGCTTTAACAATTTTCTCGTCAATAGTATTTTCACAGATAATATCTATATAGGTCATTTTTCTTTTTTGACCAATACGATTAATACGAGCCTCTGACTGAGTTCTTTTTTCAAGATCATATCCATTTGAAAAATAAATCATAGTATTAGCTTCCGTTAAAGTTAACCCATAACCAGCAGTTTGAGTAGTGCCTACTAAAAATCTAACATCACTTGAGGGATCTTGTATTAGTTTAATTGCTTTTTGACGATCTTCATCCGAGGTGTCACCATAATAAGTAACCACGGATCGAGGACCATACAATAAATTATTTTCACTATCTTTTGCAGTGGTAATTGCTTTAACAACATTTTCTACATCATGTCTCCAATGACACCAGATAATTGCTTTACCCTCAGTTTCTTCTAAAACTTTTAAAAGTTCCGAAACACGATTATTTTTAAGCTGTGTAATTTTACCTTGATCATCTTTAAAATGACCACAAGTAATTTGTTGAAGTCTCATTAATTGAGTTAAAGCTGTGGCTGTTGTCATACTTTTACCTTTTAAAAAAGCAACAGCCTGTTTTCTCATTTGTTCATAAACACTTTTCTGTTCTGCGGATAATTGAATAATTCTTTTCATGTAAGTATAGGGAGGTAAATCTAAACAATCTTTTTTTAAAACTCTTGAAGAGAAATTTTTAATTTTTTCTGATAATTCATCTAAATTTTTATATCCTACTACAAGTTGAAAAGATTTACCTCCAAAATTAGCGGTTTTTAATTTTGCATATCTAGCTCTAAAAGCATAATAAGATGTAAAACCTAATAAGTCCGGTTGTAAAAATTCACATTGCTTAAATAGATCTAAAGGAGATTTAGTAACTGGTGAGCCAGTTAATATTCTATTGTATCTAGAAGCTAATCCTAATTTACAAATATTTTGAGTTCTTTTTGCTCCAGGATTTTTTATGGTAGTGCTTTCATCAATGGCCATTAAGGTTCTATGAGAAAACAAAAATTTTTGTGCAAAGTCCACACCTTTTTGAGTTGACAAAGACTCTACATTCATAATTAAAATATGTAAATCCTCACCTGTTTCAAATAAACTATTTAATAATAATTGTTGTTTTTGACTAATGGTGGCCTGCCAAAGCACCATCTTTTTTTCAATGTGTTTAACCATGTGTGTAGGTATTTCTATATCATACCAATTTTTATAAACACCTTTGGGTGCTATAATTAATACTCCATTAATTTTGCCTTGATCATAAAGCATGGATATATTGTCTATTAATACTTTAGATTTACCCGTACCCATTTCCATAAAATGAGCAAAATAAGGTTTATTCCATGACCTTTTTAAGGCATCTAATTGATGCTTGTATGGCTTTGTTTTAAATTTGTAATCCATGTATAATTTGCTATTCTTTCTTGCAAAGCAATATAAACATGTTAAATAATAAGTCAAGAAAGTTATGACTAAAAAAGTTTACGTTATTCAAGAATTACCTGGAACTAAAACAGGAACTCCAAAATACAATATAATGGGCGCAACTAAATATGGCGAACTAGTCTCATTGTTGCCTGAAAATTCACAAATTATTATGTCACCTGGTCCCTTGGTGTTTAAATTAAGAAAACTATTAAAAAATTTTACAGAAGAAGATTATTTATTATTAACAGGAGATCCTGCCATAATCGGTGTAGCTTGTTCAATAGTCTCTGATATTACCAATGGAAAATTTAATTTTTTAAAATGGGATAGACAAGAAAAGTTATATTACCCTATAAAAGTCAACCTATACGAGAAAGGAAAAATTGAAGATTAGCCTTGACATAGGATTTTATGTAATTATAACTAGCATTAGAAAGGAGTAATAACATGAGTATAAACTTTGAACAAGATAAACAAACAACATTGACTAAAGTCGATGATGCAAAGTCGTTAGCAAATCAAGTTTTAAAATTAAAATCTATGGAAGATGATTTAGCTAAAAAAGAAGATGCAATCAAAAAATTAAAAAAAGATATTGAGGTCATTTCTGGTGAGGTTATTCCTACCATGATGCAAGAAATGAATTTATCCTCACTTAAACTAGAAGATGGATCTTCTGTTGAAGTAAAACCTGTTTATGGTGCTTCTATTTCTCCAGCAAAGAAAGAAGAAGCATTTAACTGGCTTCGTAATCATAACCTAGGTGATCTTATTAAAAATGAGATTACCGTTTCCTTTGGTCGTAACGAAGATAACAAGGCAATAGCTTATGCTAACCTTGCACAAGGTCAAGGATATCAACCTGTCCAGAAATTAAAGGTTGAACCCATGACACTTAAAGCATTAGTTCGTGAGCGTCTCGAGTCTGGACAAGAGATGCCCACGGACTTATTTAATGTGTTCGCAGGAAACAGAACCAAAATAACAAGTAAATAGGAGAACGAACGATGAGCAAAGAACAAACGCTTACGAAAAAGTCCAACAATGCGTTGGCTGCACCAGTATTTGAAGCTGATGCAAACTTAGGAATGGAAAATGTGGGTCAAGATGATTTAGCATTACCATTTCTTAAAATACTTGGTCAACTATCTCCAGAGGTAAACAAAAGAGATGGTAAGTATGTAGAGGGAGCATCACCTGGAATGATTTTTAATTCAGTGACAGGTGATTTGTTTGATGGTGAAAAAGGAGTTAATGTAATTCCTTGTTACTACAAACTAGAATATGTTGAATGGAAAGATAGAGGTAAAGATGGATCGGGAGCACCGGTAACTATTTACCCTTCTTCTTCAGACATCATGACAAAAACATCTAGAGGAGCCGACTTCAAAGATAGATTACAAAATGGTAATTATATCGAGAAGACTGCACAGCACTTTGTGATTGTTGCAGGTAAAGTTCCAACAACAGCTCTTATCGCTATGAAATCCACTCAATTAAAAATTAGTAGAAAATGGAATAGCATGATGCAGAGCATTAAACTAAAAGGTAAGAATGGATTATTTACTCCAGCATCTTTTAGTCATCAGTATTTACTGAGGACCACACAACAATCAAATGACAAGGGAACTTGGTTTGGTTGGGAAGTAACCAAGGTTGGTCAAGTAGAGAGTGCTGATCTTTATCAACAGGCAAAAGCTTTTGCTGAAAGTATTAGTAAAGGTGATGTTAATGTTAAACATGGTGAAGATCAAGAGACAACAGACTCAGCTCACTATTAAGAAATCCTAGGGTGTGGGCATTGAAGCTAGCGTGGAGATGCCCACTATAAAATCGCATGGAACAGAAATTTATACAGATATTTAATGGATTAAAAAGAGATTATGGGTATGCCGAAGTATCTAACGGCTACAAAGATACTACAACAGGAAAATTTAAAGTTAAACATGGTTGGGCAGGAAAGCCCCTTACTAATATTGATTACATACAACATTTAAAAGGTGAGAAATCGATTGGAATCCAACCTTGTGACGATGAAGGCATGGTTTGTTTTGGTGCTATAGATATTGATTCAAAAGCTTATCAAGATTTTAGCCCAAAAAAATATTTAGAAATAATAGAAAAAAATAAACTTCCAGTCATACCAGTGAAATCAAAAAGTGGTGGACTCCACATCTATGTGCATACAAAAGAAAAAGTAAAAGCAAGTTTTTTAAGAAATTTTTTAGACAAACTATTATATACACTTGAACTAAAACCAACAACAGAAATTTATCCAAAGCAAACGGAACTTGGAACAGGGCCAGATGGTAGTTTTACAAATGGTAATTTTATTAACTTACCTTACTACAACAAAGTAGAAAGAGTTGCTTTAAATCTTGATGGCACTGAGTTTAATTTTGATCAATACATTCAAGTTGTAGAAGCAAATTTAAAAACAGAAAAAGAATTAAATGAGTTTATTGATGACCATATTAGTAAAATATTAATTGGAGGTGCAGAAGAATTTAATGATGGCCCTCCATGTCTACAAGCTATATCAAAAACAATTGATGATAGTAATAAATTACCTGATGAAAGGGACAGATTTTTATTTAACTACATGGTTTTTTGTAAGAAAAAATATCCAGATCTTTGGGAGAAAAAAGTTTTGGATGGTGCAAGAAAATATATTTTGTATGATGAAGAGTGGGGAGACAAAAAAGTTTTAGAAAAAATTAAATCTTGGAGAAAGCCTACTGCAGGTCATTTATGTGATCAAGATCCTATTAGAAATTATTGTATTAAATCAGAATGTGCCAAACGACAATTTGGTTATATGTCTGATAAGCAAAAGAAATTTCCACAGCTATCTGCTTTAATTAGAATAGATTACATACCTGAACCAGAGTTTAGATTTACCGTTCACTTTAACGACAAACAAGATGGAGAAAAAAGTAAACAAGTTGTTGCAAGAGATATAAATTATTTAATGGATATGGAGAAGTGCAGGAGATTAATTGGTGCACATACACCCATTGCTCCACCAAGAATTAAACAAGATGAGTTTCAAACCATAATAGAAACTTTAAAAGAAACAGAAACCGTACAACCACCTCCAGCAGGAACTTCGCCAAAAGAATTACTACACAAATATTTAGAAGACCATATTCATGGAGTGCCTGCAGTAAGTGATGCGTCCTTTAGAAGTGGATCTATTTTAATAGAAGATGACTTTGCTTATTTTACAATGGAAGTCTTTTTTAATTATTTAAAAAATAAAGAATGGAAAATAAAATATGAAAAAACAGGTCGAATGTTGATTGAAGATTTTAGAGCTGAATTAGGCTATCTAAAAAGATACCCTAAAAAAGAAACTGATAAAAAATCTCACAACCCTATTCGTTGTATAAAAATTCCTATGTCTTTTTTTGAAAGAGAAGAAGAACAAGAAGAAAAGATATCAATGAAAGATAAAGAAAATATTCTATGATAAAAAAATTTTACGGACCTCCAGGTACAGGTAAGACAGAAAAATTAATTAGAAGAGCACTAGCGTACATAAGAACAGGAACGCAGTTTCAAAAAATAGGTTATTTTGCTTTTACTAAAAAAGCTGCAAGAGAAGCAAAAGAAAGAATGTTTTTTAAAAATCAACTTATTCAAAAAAAAGACTTGCGTTACTTTCAAACTTTACATTCTTTAGCTTTTCATACTTTAGGGTTAAAAGAAGAAAATGTAATGCAAGATTACCACTATGATGATCTTGGAAAAATTTTAAGTATTAGTGTGAAAGTTAGACAAGATTTAGATACGTCACCTTATTTAACATGTGATAATGAATACTTTCAAATAATTACCAAGGCTAGAGAAAAAGATATTAGTGTTTGGGATGAGTATTGCACAGGTGAATACAGCAAAGATATTACACCAGGAATCTTAAAACATATTGCAATTAATTATTTTGAATACAAAGACAAAAATAAATTAATAGATTTCACAGATATGATTCATGCTTTTGTGGAGAAAGAACATCTTTGCCCAAAGTTTGATGTTGTTTTTATAGACGAAGCTCAAGATTTATCACCAATACAATGGAAAATGTTTGATGTAATTAAAAAAAATACAAATGATTTGTACCTTGCAGGAGATGATGATCAAGCTATTTATACTTGGGCAGGTGCAGATGTAGACAGATTTATTAAAGAACCAGCAAAAGAGGTTGTACTAAAAAAATCTAGAAGAGTTCCAATAAAAATTCAAGAGATGTCAAATATAGTTGTGAGTAGAATACAAGGTTTGAGAGCAAAAAAAGATTATTATTCAAAAGAGGAAAAGGGTTCTTGTATAAAAATTAATAATTTAGATAACGTAGATCTATCAAAAGATAACTGGTTAATTTTAACTAGAACAATTACTAAATCTATTCAAATTGCTAAACAATTAAAATTAAAAGGTCTTAACTTTGAAAATAAATACGTAAGAAGTTATAATAAAAAATTATACAAAGCAGCTGTTAACTATTCTAAATGGTGCAATGGCGAAAAATTAGAGTCTATTCATATAGATGACATACAAGATTATATGACTTTACTTCATCACGAATGGGTAAAAACTCATCCTTGGTTTGAAGCTTTTGATAAAGCACCCCTTGAAGAAAAATTATATATTAGACTCTTATTATCTAATAAAGAAAATTTAAATGAATATCCAAGAATTAAAGTATCAACCATTCATGCTGCAAAAGGTGGAGAATGTGAAAACGTTATACTAGTTTTAGATAACGCTAGGAAAATTAGAGAAGCTGTGTTAAAAAGTATAAGAAAAAGAGATGAAGAGCATAGAGTGTGGTACGTCGGGATCACAAGAAGTAAGAATAATTTATACTTAATGAGAGCTAAAATAGAAAGGCATGGTTATAATTTATGACAAATAAAGATATTTTTAAAGAAGCATTTCCACAAGAGAAAGGTCCAAAGCATTATAAAAATTATGTAATTCAACCTTATGAGTTTATATCTAAAAACGATCTCTCTTTTTTTCAAGGAGTTGTTATAAAATATGTCGTTAGATATTTAATGAAAGATGGTGTTCAAGATTTAAAAAAAATAATTCATTACTGCGAGTTAGAAATAAAAAAGATTCAGGATTCTAAAAAATGATAATTCCTAGATTCGAGGCACAAACCGAGTGGATTGAACCTGAAGAGTATCCAGATTTAAGATCTTATGAAGAAATTGCTGTAGACTTAGAGACAAGAGATCCTGATTTAAAAACCAGAGGTAGTGGTTCTGTAATTGGTAATGGAGAAGTTGTTGGTATTGCTGTTGCTGTACCAGGTAGAAAATTTTATTTTCCTATTGCTCACGGATCAGGGCCAAACATGGATCGCAAAAAAGTTTTAGAATGGTTTAAAGATGTTATGGCCTCACCCTCTGTAAAAATTTTTCACAACGCTATGTATGATGTGTGTTGGATTAAAAGCATGGGAATAAAAATAAATGGTATGATTGTTGATACAATGATAGCTGCATCATTAATAGATGAAAATAGATTTAAATATGATTTAAATACTTTATCTTGGGATTATTTAGGTTTTGGTAAATCAGAGGCCGCTTTAAATGAAGCTGCAAAGTCAAGAGGTTTAGATCCTAAAGCAGATCTTTGGCAATTACCAGCTATGGAAGTTGGATCTTACGCAGAGAAAGATGCAGAATTAACTTTAGAACTTTGGCAAATTTTTAAAAAAGAAATTATTTATCAAGATATTGAGTCTGTGTTTAATCTCGAGACAGATCTGTTTCCTTGTCTGGTAGACATGAGATTTCTTGGTGTGAAAGTTGACGTGAAAAAAGCTCATGAATTAAAAAAGCAACTCCTATCACAAGAACAGCAGTTACTGCTAAACATAAAAAAAGAAAGTACAATAGAACCTCAAATATGGGCTGCAAGATCAATTGCCAAAGTTTTTGATAAACTTGGTTTACCTTACGAAAGAACTGAAAAAACAAATGCACCTTCCTTTACTAAAAATTTTTTACAAGAACATTCTAATCCTGTAGTTAAAATGATAGCACAAGCTAGAGAAATAAATAAAGCTCATACTACTTTTATTGATACCATAATTAAATACGAACATAAAGGTCGTATTCATGCAGAAATTAATCAAATAAGATCAGATCAAGGTGGCACCGTCACTGGAAGATTTAGTTATAATAATCCAAACTTACAGCAACTACCAGCAAGGAACAAGGATCTAGGACCTATGATTCGTTCATTATTTTTACCAGAAGATAAATGCACTTGGGGATGTTTTGACTACTCTCAGCAGGAACCAAGACTGGTTGTGCATTATGCGGCCTTACATAAATTTCCTTCAGTGTTTGATGTTGTTGATGCATATGAAACAGATTCATCTACAGACTTTCACCAAACCGTAGCTGATCTTGCAAAGATACCAAGATCTCAAGCTAAAGTAATTAATCTTGGTTTATTCTATGGAATGGGTAAAGCAAAATTACAAGCAGAGTTAGGTGTATCAAAAGATAAAGCAGCAGAATTGTTTGACCAATACCATGCGAAGGTACCCTTTGTTAAACAACTAATGAATTCGGCCTCTAATCGAGCTCAAGAGCGTGGACAGATCCGTACTCTTCTAGGTCGTTTATGCCGTTTTCATTTGTGGGAACCAAACCAGTTTGGTATGCATAAAGCCATGTCTCATGAAGATGCTCTCAGGGAACACGGACCAGGGATTAGAAGAGCATTTACATACAAAGCTTTAAATAAATTAATTCAAGGTAGTGCAGCTGACATGACTAAAAAAGCTATGTTAGAATTATATAAAGAGGGAATTCTTGCACACATACAAATACATGATGAATTAGATCTTTCTGTAGAGTCAGAGTCACACGCAAAAAAGATAATTGAAATAATGGAGAGTGCTGTTAATCTGGAAGTTCCAAACAAAGTTGATTACGAAAAAGGAAAGACTTGGGGAGATATATATGATAAGGAGTAGTTATGGCTTATTTAAATGCAAACATACCGGTAGAATACGCACAAATAAGAAGGGAGTATTTATATGATCTTAAAAAACATCATGGAGAAGTTGAAGATTGCATTATCTTTGGTATTAGCTCTATTACAGGTCGCAGTATATTATTTCATGCTATTATGGAAAACGGTGCTGTGTTCTATCGTCTCCCTATTTCAGCCTTCATTCAACGAGGATTCAAAGCAACCGAAGTTCCTAGGATGCGACTGGACGAGTTGGAGCTTTGGAATTGTTTTAGTTA
>MDTE01171929.1_pt1 | contig 17365 bp, 14 predicted proteins | sample 811231 | NCBI WGS metagenome assembly MDTE01 (sample SAMN05326651, study PRJNA326480) | marine metagenome | isolation source: seawater | place: Indian Ocean: Red Sea | collected 2010
TGACCTTGATTCCCATGTTTTTCCTCATCCTCAAGTGGGGCGGCTACGACCGAAAATATGCTTCTCAGAAGTTCTTCATCTACACCTTCACGGCCTCGGTCATCATGCTCTTGGGTCTGGTCACCGTTTACTTCCTTCAGCCAGAGGACCTTTCCTACGCCGGTGCTTGGACGGGTCGCACCTTCGACATCCCCACCCTGACGGCATACGCTCAATCAGCCAACGCCGGAGGTGCCTGGTTCCTGGGCGAAAGCCTGCAAAAGATCCTCTTTGTGATGTTGATGATCGGGTTCCTTGTCAAGCTCCCCTCCGTGCCCTTCCACACCTGGCTGCCCGACGCCCACGTTCAGGCACCCACGGGCGGCTCGATGCTGCTGGCGGGCGTCATGCTGAAGATGGGCGCTTACGGCATGTTCCGACTGCCGCTGGCCATGTTCCCGCACGCTGCACAGCACTTCCAGTTCGCCTTGATGGCGCTGGGCATGATTTCGCTCGTGTGGGGCGCTGTGGTCTGCCTCGGTCAGACCAACCTCAAGAAAATGGTCGCCTACTCCTCGGTTTCGCACATGGGTGTCATCCTCATTGGCATCGCCACCATGCAACCGCTCGGGTGGGCGGCTGCGCTGTTCATGATGTTCGCTCACGGCATCATCAGCCCGATGCTCTTCGCCGTGTGCGGCGCCTTCAAACACCACTACCACAGCATGGAAATCGGTTCCATGCGAGGCATGGCCAAGCACTCGCCTTGGCTGGCCACCTCGATGATGTTCGGATGGATGGCTTCGCTTGGTCTTCCGTTGCTGGCCGGTTTCGTGGCTGAATTGATGATGTTCCTCGCCCTTTGGCACTTCTTAGCGGCTGAAGGGTGGAGTGTGTTGTGGATGGTCGGGCCGGCCTTTGTGCTCGCCATCACCGCCGCCTACTACCTCTGGTCGATGCAACGAACCATCTTTGAGGGCGGCGACGAAACCCAACCCCCCGAGAGCCTGAACGGTCAACCCGTGCCTGACATTGACGACAGCGAAAAGCTGGCCATGCTCATCATGGCGGCGTTCACCATCCTGTTCGGTGTCATGCCGTGGATTGCACTTGACATGATGAACGGATGGACGGTTGGGTTCTTCCAATCGCTCTTGATTCCAATTTTGGGAGGTGCCTGAAGTGGAGAAGATCGAGCCCTTTGCACAAGGCTTTGCCCTCGCTCTCGCTCCGGAACTCGTTCTGGTCATCGGCTTGTTCACGCTGATGATCGTGCCCAACTTGGGAGATGCAAAATTCCGTCTGCCGCTCACGCAGATTCGAATTCCGTGGCTGTTGGGCGGTCAGCGCGGCAACCTTGACAGCGATCCACGTCTGCCAGGTTTGTTCGCTACCGTGTTCTTCACCATCGCCTTTGGGTTGACCGCCGTGTCCTTCTTTGGCGGCATGAACAAAACGCAAATCGTCACGCCGAGCGGCACGGTGATGCTGCAAATCGACGAGTTCAGTCGTATGTTCGAGCTGATCTTCTTTGGAGCCCTCGCGCTGGCCAGTGCCGCTTCGGTGAACCGTATTCCAGCCACGAGTCGTGCCGACCGTAGCCTGAGCGGGCTGTACAACAATCGCCGTCAGGTTGACTTCTACATCCTGCTCATCACGACCGGTCTTGGCATGGCCGTGGTGGCCCTCGCTCAGGACCTGTTCATGCTCTTCATCGGGCTTGAGTTGGCGTCGTTCTCGACCTACGTGCTCGTGTCCTTCATGAAGGAGAGCAAAGAAGGCACCGAGGCCGGTATGAAGTACTTCATTGTCGGCTCCGTGGCGTCCGGTGTTGGTCTCTACGGCCTGTCGTTGCTCTACCTCTGGTCGGGCTCCCTTCAGTTCACGGACCTCGCTGTGGCCTTCGAACAGAACGGCATGGAAGCGTTGCCGCTCATCGCTTTGGGCATGCTGCTGGTCGGCTTTGGGTTCAAGGTTAGCGCTGCACCGTTCCACTTTGCAGCACCCGACGCCTATGCCGGTGCCACCGCTCCCGTGGCCGGTGTCCTCGCCACCGCCAGCAAGGCGATGGGCGTGCTGGGCTTGCTTCGCATCCTGCTCGTCGTCGCCTCACCAGAGGCCACCGACGGTTCAGCCGTGTGGCTCGTCGCCCTGGGCGTGCTCTCGGTCATCACGATGACGTGGGGCAACCTTGCTGCGCTCGGGTCAACCAACCCCAAGCGCATGCTGGCCTACTCATCGGTCGCTCATGCCGGCTACATGCTTGCGGCCATCACGGCCATTGGAGCACTCAACTGGGAGGACGGCCATGTCGACCTCAGCAACGATGCGGCCCTCGTGGTGGTCACGGCCCTCATCTTCCACCTCTCGGTGCTGGTCTGTTTCAAGTTGGGTGCCTTCTTGGTGCTGTCCCTCCTGGAATCTGAACAGGGCGGGCACACGCTGGCGTCGCTTGGCGGCTTGGCCAAGCGTGAACCCTTCCTTGCAGCGGCCATGTTCATCTTCATGATGTCCCTCGCCGGCGTTCCACCGCTCTCGGGCTTCGTGTCCAAGTTGCTGGTCATCATGGGCATCGTGAAGGTGGCTTTGCTGGACGTTACCGTGAACAGCGATCTGGCTTTCAGCGACATCCACTGGGTCTGGTACCTTGCGCTTTTGATGGTCATCAACTCGGCCATCTCGGTGTTCTACTACCTACGCGTTGGATTGGTGATGTATTTCCACGAGCCCGAAGAGGGTCGAGAAGGCCCGCTTGTCAAGGGGTCGTCGGTTCGCTTCGCCATCATCGCCTGCCTCATCACGACCGTTTACTTCGGCGTGGGGGCCGGCCAACTCATTGCGCTGTGTGAGTCCGCTGCCAACGCCCTTGTGGGCGCTTGGTGAAACGCCGACACCGTTTCAGCCCCCGTTTTGGGTGGTGACTTCAAGAAGGGTTGACCACTCGCAGGAGCAGGTGAGACTGATTGGGTCGCAGATTTGAGGAAAAAGTGGACGTCGAAGAACTCGCACGTCTTGAGAATCCTGAAAATGCCAGTGACGGGAAAATCCGTGTCAAGATGCCCAACAAAAAGGTCAACGAAATGTTCGCCCTTGCGTCGCAAATCCTCGGTGGCCGCCGCGTCACCGTCCTGTGCGAGGACGGCGAAACCCGAATGGCCCGAATTCCAGGGAAAATGCGCCGACGGCAGTGGGTTCGTGAAGGCGACTTGATCATCGTCTGGCCCTGGGACTTCCAAGATTCAAAGGCGGACGTGAAGCACCGCTACACCAAGACACAGGCCATGTACCTCTCCCGAAAGGGCGTCTTGCCCGACGACGTTGACATGTTTGGCATGGGCGTTTCGCTCGACGACGACGGTGAACACGACGACCTCTTTGCGTCAGGTGCCGTTGAGGATGAATCCGAACCCGCCGACGCCGACGAAGGCGAGGACGATCTGTTTGCTGACGACGACGGGGACGACCTGTTTGCTGATGACGGCGAGGATGACCTCTTCGCCGACGATGACGACCAGCCGGTGGTGGAGGAGACCGAAGAGGTCCCACCTGCCGAGGATGCGCCTGATGAGGCACCCGCTGCGGTTGAGGAATTCGTTGAAGAAGAACCGGCGAGCGACGATGAAGACGACGACGACGACATCGATGCCTTGTTTGCTTAACACCATGAGGAAGCCCCATGGCCCGCGACGAGGACTGGGACGAGTTGGCCGGTCGTCCTCGTAAAGGACGCAAACCGAAGAAGGGCCGCCGACGTCGTACCAAAGCCGAGCGCCTCGACGACGAGCACCACCGTGCGGAGCAGAACGAATTTCTCCGCGGTCTCAACGACCGACAAGGTCGCTACGAGTGGATGAAGGAAGAACGCTACAACACGATGTTTCGGGACATCGAGGCCAAAATTCAGGGCGCGATGGGGTCGGGGACCTACGATTGGGTCGACCGGCGTGTGTTTGACCAGGTGTTCGACCGCCTCACGTTGATGGCGCTGTACAAGATGATGAAATCCGGCGTCATCGACACGCTTGATTTTCCAGTTGCTCGTGGCAAAGAAGCCCACGTGTTCCACGCCACAAACCTCGCCGGCGAGCCGGTGGCCGTCAAAATCTTCCACACCTCCAACGCCGTGTTCAAGAACCTCATTCAGTACATTGAGGGTGACCCTCGGTTCACGGGGCTGCGTCGCAAGCACCGTGATTTGGTTGAGGTGTGGGTCAGGAAGGAATTCCGCAACCTCAACCGCCTGGCCCGTTGGGGATTGAACGTGCCACATCCTCGCGGGGTGCACAAGAACGTGCTCGTCATGGATTACGTCGGTAGCGCAGCGTCTCCTTCTCCCAAGCTACGGGACATGGCGATTGAAGACCCTCAAGCCGTGTACGATGACCTGCTGAAGTTCTTGGCCGTTTCCTGGCAGAAAGCCAGCCTCGTTCACGGAGACTTTTCGCCCTACAACATCCTCTGGCACGACGGTCGAGCCTGCGTGATCGACGTTGGTCAAGGGGTGGTTGACAGCCATCCAAAAGCACAAGAATTCCTGGTTCGCGACGTCACACGCCTCGTGGAATGGGGGCAAAAAAACGACTTGGACGTGGACTTGGCGGGCGCCATGTACGAGGTGCTGAACATGGACCTGTCCGATGTCGAGCAGGTCGAACTGTTGGAATGATCACTCTTCTTCCCACGTGATGGCTTCGTCCTCGGCGAGTTCCATCATTTCCGTGACGGCCTCGTCATCTTCCGGGTCGACCTGCGCAGCCTTCATTCGACGGTTTCGCCGTTCCTGAGAAATCTCGGCCAAGCCCGGCACCAGGCCTTCAAAGCCCGAGGTGGGGGCCGAGGACGGTGCTCGCTCTTCGTACACGTCGAGCGATCTGGATTCCATGCGTGCTCGCTTCCGGTCGCGCTCCAAAAAGCCGATGACGGTGCCGTGCTCTGACCCGCCAGCCAACATCTCAATCGCTTGTCGCGCTGCAAACAGACCGCTCTCCTCGCCGACCAAGACCACGGTCGAGTTGTAGATGCTGATTTGCGTGTCGGTCAACTGCTCGATGAGTTTCCGAATTTTTCCTTGTCGGCCGATGATGCGGGCTCGAATTCGCCGCTGCTGGTTGGACCGCTTGCCGACGTAATCGCGGAGGTCAACGAGTTCGAAGAAGTGGTTGTCCTCCAGTAGGCGAACCGCAGCATCAGGCGCCATGCCCCGACCGATGGCCTTGACCACGTCGGGGAGTTTCATCGCTTTCACCGGGTCGTAGGTGCCAGGTTCGCCCCATTCCACCTCGATGTCACCGGATTCGGAATCAATGACGAATTTCAGACATCCAGCGGCTTCCCGAATGGCTTTGCTGGTCGCTCCCTTGGCCCCGATGATGACCGCAATGCGGTCTTTGGGTACTCGTGGAAGCGACTGGCGCATGACCGGCCGTGAGGCCCGATGCTTTTCAATCCCTTGTCCTGTGCTGGAGGAGAGCGAGGGCGAAGCCCACGAGCACGATGAGCAGCAACGAGGGGGCGAAGGACGGCACCAGTCCGGGGGCGTCGAGCGAAGCGCCGGTCACGACGAGGTAGTTGTTGTTGTTGCCCTCGTCGAATTCATCGATGACGTTGGCGTGGTCGATGACCAAACGAAGGTCGAACTGGCCCGCTCGCGGAACGGTGTACGTCCAGACGATGGTTTCGGTGCTGTTGGACAGGGTGCCAGCGGGGAGGTTTCGGGTTTCCATGACCGTCCAATCGACGTTTGACGAGCGGTCGGCCGGTGCCGTTTCCAAGCGCACGATGACGCTCCCGCCGTAGTCTTGGTTTGATTCGAGCACGCTCGTAATGGTGACGTTGCCCGTTTGTTCCCCGGGTCGAACGACGATGCGGTCGACGTTGGTCTCGCTGACGTTCCAGTGCAAGTCGAGGCCGGGTAGGATCTGGAAGGAACTGGCCCCGGTGGTGAAGGCGTTGCCGGCCTCGTCGACGAGAACGGCTCGGAACATGAGGTGCTGCCTCGATTTCGTCGCCCAGCTTGCCAGACCCACCTGGCCGGACAGGCCGTTCACGCCAAGGGTCAACCAGCGTCCAGAAAGGTCGGGGGTTTCACCCACGCCGTTGGAATCAAACCCGTATTGAATGTAGGAGGCGGCGTTATCGATGCCCGATGCGGCGTCCTCTGCGCTGAACGAAACGTTGGCTGCACCCACGCGACTGGTGGTGAGTTCATCCACCGACCACGAGAGGCCGATGGGGGCGGTTTGGTCGACGCGAACGGTCACGGTGCTGGTAGCACCGGTGTTCCCGACACGATCGGTCGCTCGCAACGTGAGGGCGTGGACGCCTTCCGTGAGGGTCAGGTCAACCGCATCGCTGGTGGTGGTGGTCCAAGCGCCACCGTTGAGGGCGTAGTCAACGCTGGCCACGCCGGACCCTTGGCCGTCGTCCGCCTCCGTCATCAGCCCGCTGACGGTAACCTCAGTGGATTGCTGCCATGCCCCGCCGTCGCCGACGGTCACCGAACCGATGGTCGGTCCGGTGCGATCAATGCCGATGAAGAGGGTTGAGGTGTTGGACAGGCCGGAATGATCCTGAACCGTGAGTCGCGGCGACCACGTGCCTTCCTGCATGCTGCCGCTGGCCCAATCCCAGCCGTAACTCAGCGAGGTTGGTCCGTCGGTCGGTGGCGTTCCGGGCCCGGGGACGTTGGCGAGGGTGGCTTGCTTGAGGTCGTCATCGCTGGCGCCCCATCGGAAGGAAAGGGTGCCTTGAGCGCCGATGTTGAACCACGCCCGGTCGGAGAGGCTTGCACCCGTGCCCGCATCGGGGTTCAGAACGGTGAAGGTGGTGATGGACGGTACCTGGTTGGTGATGTTGAACCAGCCGCTCTCGGACAGGGCAAAACTTTCGCTGTCGCTGTCCCAACCCGAGGCTCGAAGTTTGTAGGTGTCGTTGGTCATTGAGGTGGTGTCGAACGGGTACATCCAGGGGGTGGTCGTCAGGTTCACCAGTGTGGTCCAGGACGATTCATCGCTGGTAATTTCGATGAGCAGCGAAGCCAACGTACCGGTCCCACCAACGCTGAAGGTGAGCGCGTGGGTGCCCTTGATGTCGTCGTCTTGGGCGGGACCGTTGGAGAAGGCGATGTTGAGGCCGGAGGCGCCGCTGCGGTGAGCGTCCACGGAATCGCCGAGGGTTTCCACGCTCGGGTGATGCATGCTGGGCAGGATAGAGAACAACAGCAGTGTCACGAGCCAAACGGCCGCACTGCTTCGTCCCATGCCACTTCCACACCTCCGGTGAGCCTTCAACTCTCCCCTTCCGGATTCGAGCAGGTTGGCGTTCGAGAACCCTTCTGCGGGCCCCACCTTGAGGGAGAACCACGGGCGTTTTTGTGGCAACTTGGAGATGGGTTCAAGTGCTTTGACCAACCAAGGAAAGCCATGGAGCGTAAAGCAACGGCGTTGTTCCTCCTCGGACTCCTCTTCGTTAGCGTGCTGCCGTTGGCGGTTCACGCAGAAGAAAGCGGAGGCGTTCAATCGTCCGCCGTGCAAATGTCGCTCTCACCCAGCAATCCCGTGATGGGTGGTTCCGTGGACGTCAGTGTGATGCTGTACAACAGTCAGCAAAGCGATGCCTTCAACGTCGAGGTTGCATTCTACAAAGAAAACATCGCCGCCAACAACCGTCTGCTCCTCGACCAAGTCACCGTCCCCGCCGAAGACTGGTACACCGTCAGCACCACGTGGTCGGGTTTGACCGAGGGCGTTCACAAGGTCTGGTTTGAATTCTCTGCTGGGGGCGACACACAGGCCCGTTTCAACAAGGAATTCACCGTTGCAGGGCTCCCCAACTTGCGCATTGACACGCTAGAACTCAACGCCACCTCGCCGGTGTACGCCGGCGACACGGTGGGCTTGTCGGCGCTGGTGTTGAACTCCGGAACCGTGGATGCTCCCGCTTCCAAACTGCTGCTTGAAGTTCCTGAATCCAGCGACGTCCTGCTGGACACCCCCGCCCTCACCGCCGGGTCTTCGGCTTGGGTGAACACCACCGTCGTCGCACCCAGCGCTGGTGTTCACGCGGTCAAAGTCACCCCCGACATCGAGAACGTCATCGAAGAAGCCTCGGAGATGAACAAGGTCACCGAGGCTGAGTTGGTGGTGGCCACGCGCATGGATTTGAGTTTCAAAGACGGGTTGGTCGTGACCACGGCAGAGGGAGCCCTCGAAGGCCCGTGGACCGTGGAGGGCACCATGGTCCGTACCAACGGTACGGGGCCCGCTGACGTACCCGTATGGTTGCAAATTCCAACCCCGGTGGGCGGGCTCATCACCGGCCAACCGTTCACCGTCGCCTTCAGCGGTGTTGGCTACACCGAACAACCGTTCACAACGACGTTGAACGCCACCACCCTGAGTTCGCTTCCCGAGGGCGATCACGTGGTGTCGGCGAAGATCAACCCGTTCAACGCCCCCGGGTTCGAGCAGGAATCGACGGACAACGACCTCGCATCGGGCGTGTTGACCATCTACCCCATTCCCGACGTCTATGTTGACGCCAATGCGCTGCCGACGGTTCCTTCTGTTCAATCCGGTGAGGACGTCGAGTGGCGGGTTACGATGGAAAACACCGGTGACATCGGTGTCTCAGGGAACATTCAGTACACCTTTGACGGATTGACCGGTCAATCGCCGCCCATTTTACTTGACGCCGGTCAAGCCTTCACCTGGACGGTTGAACTTCCGACGGCGCTCGGTGCTCACACCGCCGAGTTCGAAGGACAGTGGGTCGCCGCCCCGGGGAGTTGGGACGCCAACAAGCAGAATTCGTTCGCCACCGGCACGGTGCTGGTCGAATCAAAGTTGAAACTGAATTGGGATACGCTCGCGATGGCGTTGCTGGATGCTGAAAACAACGAGGTGTCGCCGCCGCTGGCCGACGGTGAAGCCTACACGTTGACCATCGGCTTGACCAGTCAGGAAACCGGCGTGGCCAACTACACCTGTCAGGACAGCAGCAACACGGTGCTGTCCACCATGGTCGTCAACATTGTGAATCGAGGCGATCGAGCGGAACTCTCCTGCACGTTTACGGCCACGGCCTCCACCACGACCATTCGTCTGATTCCAGAAGACGCGTCCATCGGTTCAACGTACTCTCGGTCCTTTGCGACGCTCGCGAGCACGACCGGCAACGGTGATGCCGCCGGCGCTTCCGAAGCGGGAACCGTGACCCTGTTCGCGCTGGTTGCCGTTGGTCTCATTGCGGCCTTGGTGGCGGCGGTCGTTCTGACCCGGGAACGAGAAGAAGAGGTGGAGCGAGACATCTACGAATACTGCCCTGCCTGCGACGGTGAACTCGAGGGGACAGAGGACCGTTGCCCTCACTGTTCGTTCAATCTCAAGAAAGCAAGAAACCAGTTCCATGACTGCCAAGAATGCGGTGAATCCATCCCCGATTTGATGGAGAACTGTGCGTACTGTGGAGCCTACCAGGACGTAGCGTCCTTCTTTGAACGCCGGGAACGACGGGAACGTCGTGAGGTGGTCAAGGAAGAGGTTGCGCTGCCTGAAGAGGACGAGGATGTCATCGTCACCGGGACGCAAAACTTTGCCGACACCGTCAAGGAATTCGGCTTCGATGAAGCTCATTTGGAAGAGGAATGGGACACCAACATTGAGGCTGCTGAAGCCGAAGTGGAGGCCGCCTACGACCGTCGCTTCGCCGATGAGATGGCCATGGAAGACATGACGGAAGAAGAGATTGAAGCCTACAAGGAGCAGGTCACGACCACGCTCAACGCACGGCGTGCGGACGACAAGCAGGATTTGGACTCCATCCTGTCCGAGAAGGGCGAACTCAAATCACTTGGCGAAGACACCGGCGAACTCAGTGCTTCGGATGCGGACATCCGAGAGCAACTGTTTGAAATCACGGGTGAGGAGGGCGTGCTTCCCGGTGAGAAAGTCAAGATCGGCATGAGCTTGACCGACTCATCGTTTGCGGGCAACGAGGTTGCAGAAGCGACGGCCAACTTCACGTTTGAGGATGGTGAAGAACAGCCGTTGGCTCGCCCAACAGACGAGGGTGCAACCGCCGCCCCGGCCAAGACCCGAAAGCCCGTTCGACGACGAGCATCACGTCAGCCGAAGAAGGAAGAGGCACCCGCCCAAACCGATGAGTGCGGTGCTTGCGGAGCCGACCTGCCGGCGGGCGCCACCGAATGCAGTATTTGCGGTGCCAAGTTTGGCTGAGTGTCTGTCAGCGTTCATAGGGCTCGTCATTGCCGTGGCTCGGCCATCAATCGCTTCATTCAGACGATGATGGCTGTCGGCTTTCCGGATTTGAAATGCTCGCAGCCTCAGCGAGGGCTTCATAGGGTTGTGTCCGGTGGTGGTGGCATGGCGCGAGCGGGCCTTGGAGCCGCCCTCCTCATGGTGGTCTTGATGGCTTCCACCTCGGGTTGCATGGGGCTCATCGCTGCTCGAGAATCGGTCGAGGCCCTCCGAGAACCGGCGTATGAAGATCTCAACAACGAGAAAATCACGGTGATTCACGCCTTTGAGAACATCGACGATTATTTGGCGGAATACACCAACCGTTCCACGTTCACGGTTGACGAACAGACCAACGAAATCAACGTCTACTTCAAGGTCTCATTTGAGGCATCACGCAACCTCCCCTCTGCGCTTTTGGGCAACGAAAGTCACTACGTTCGTGCCACCCTGACCGACGCCGATGGCATGGTGCAGTGGGAGCAAGACGTGAGCGAGGACGCCAGCCCGCTTGAGGAAACCCTCCTCCCCAATCCCTCGTTTGCTCAAGGCGAATGGGAGTTGGATATTCAGGCCCGCGGTGGAGGGGAAAGCACCTTTGGGTCCATTCAAGACAATTTTGTCATCATCGTGACCATCACCAACAGTTGCATTCAGTACCCGCTGGTTGACGAGTGCTACTGATTCAAGCCAAAGGGTCGGTGCAGGCGTGGCGCCTTGAACAGTGCTGGCATTTTCCGGGACGCTCGTGGTTTCGAACTGCGCCACCCAAGGCCATGGCCTGCTGCACCGCATGGATTTGCAGGTCGAGTTCCTCTTTTGCCTGTTCGTCCCACGGCAATTGGTGCAGGTTGTCATGACCGTAGCGAAGCAGGGCGTACGGAGGTGTCCGGCCGGTGGTGACCTCGACCAACCGTGCATAGGCCAGCACCTGGAGTCGGTGGGAGTCGTGGGGTCGTTTGGGGATTTTGCCTGTTTTTTGCTCCACGGGAATGAATTCGCCATCGATGATGACGATTTGGTCGGGTCGCCCTCGCAAACCGCTCGCATCGTCCACCAGCAATTGTGCGTGTTGTTCGTCGTCGGAGTAGGAGATTTCATCGGACACCTTGAGATCGTTTTCGACCGCTATTCGCTTCGCTTCCTCGTTGTTCCTGAGGGCCCTGCGCAGGACGACGGTGGCCAGCAAGGTCCAACTCAACGTGGTGATGGCCAACACGTAGGCGGCCTGTTGCCGATTTTCAGCAAACAACAACGCACTCGAGTGAATGGCGAGGAGGATGGCTGAGACGAACATGTAGGCTTCCAACAGGCCGCCCTGGAACCAACCACCCATGAACCCCCTTGGTTCAAGGACCGGGTCGATGGTTTCCGTTTCCCCGTCCAGCACCGGTCGAAACGGCTGTTTCAACCCGATGGCGGCTCGCCACGGAACGAGCAGCGCCACGATACCGACGACCAAAAACGAGAGCGAACCGGCGGCCAACAATTTCGAGAATTCCATGACGTTGAGTTGGATGTCATCGATGTACTGCACGGCGACGGTGTCAATGAGCAACACCAGAATGATGGCGTACCACCACTGCCAGATCAGCAGGTTGCGCTTGGTTTCAAATTGATGACCTTTGAACGCCATCAGGGAGTTGTGAATGGCCTGGTGCTGTTTCTTTCCTTTCTCGATCGCTTCGCTTTCACCGGCGACGCCCGTGGCGGCCAGATGCCACGACAAAGGGCAGTAGGTGTAGCGTTCCAGGTCGCTGGCGCTGACGGGCAGCGGTTCACCGTCGGGCAGTCGCCAGCGCCCCTCTTCGTCCCGCTCGGCATCCGGGTGGGTCGGAGGTGAGCCGGTCACGTCTCCATCCTCACCGGCCATAATCAGTCCAATTGGGGGTTCTTTTTTGAGCCCTTTTCCGTAGCGTGCGGTGGAATCGCTCTCGAAAAACGCGGGCAGCGGGCGACGAAGCGGTTTAATACAGGGGGTTTGTGGGCGGCTTGCTGTGGTTCAACATGTCCGAAGAAGCCAGTTTGCTCGTGTCCGCCGAAACCTACGAGGAAAACGCCGTGAACATCGGTACGCAACAGAAGAGCGCTGACATGAGCCGCTTCATTGACCGCGTCCGTGAAGACGGCCTTTACCTCCTCGACATCCCCACCACGGACGCCCGAATTCGCTCCATCGCTGCCCTTCTGAACACCTACGATGCGCCGTCCATCATGGTCGTGAGCGCTCGTCAATACGGACAACGCCCCGCTCGTCTCTTTGCCGAAGCCATTGGGGCCCACTCCGCCGTCGGCCGTTTCATCCCCGGTTCGTTGACCAACCCGGCCCTCCGCTCTTACATCGAGCCCGACATCCTGTTCGTGACCGACCCCGCCAACGACCAACAAGCCCTGCGCGAAGCGGTGGCCACCGGCCTTCCCATCGTTGGCATCGTTGACGCCAACAACCACTTGCGAAACGTGGACATCGCCCTCCCCGCCAACAACAAGGGTCGCCGTTCGCTGGCGCTCATCTACTGGCTCCTCGCCCGTGAAGTGCTCAAGGTCCGTGGCGAAACCACCGACGAGGCCTGGGCTGAAGCCAACGACCTCGAAGACTGGGAATCCACCTTCTGAGGCTCAAACGCCTGCGAGGAATCCGCTGATGGCATCAGCCATGGCTTTCGTTGTGTCTTGTTCGTGCATCAACGTGCGAACTTTCTTTGCGCCAGGCAGACCCTTTGTGAACGCGATGGCGTGGCGCTGCATCCATTTGCCCTGGATGCCGATGGTGGCTTCGGACAGCTCGATGTAGCGGTCCCAACACCATTTCCGTGAAACAAAGGCCCGGCCAACTTCGTTCAATCCGTGCCAGTCGTCGTGTTGAGCAACCCATGGGAGGTCGTCTTCCTTCATCCAGCCCAGACCGACTTTGATGTCAGAGAACACGGTCGGCCGGCCGATAGCGCCTCGACCGATCATCAGCCCCGATGCACCGGTGTGGGTCAAACAAGCGGCGGCGGATGCCGCGTCAACCACGTCTCCGTTGGCCACCACCGGGACCTCGACTTTTTCCACGGCCTCTTTGATGCTGGTCCAATCAGCCTCGCCAGCGTACCGCTGCTTGAGGGTTCGGCCGTGAATGCAAAGCCTTCTCGCCCCCACGGCTTCGAGTCGCTCGCAAATCTCCGTGGAATTGTTCGCTCTGGCTCCCCCGGTCCCCAGTCGCATTTTGGCGGTGACGGGGACATCGACCCGGTCGACGATGGTTTCCACCATGTTCACCAAGCGGTCCGGTTCACCCATCAGCGCAGCGCCAGCGCAAATGTTGGTCACTTTGGGGGCTGGACACCCAAAATTGAGGTCGATGACATCGGCCGCTGGAGCCAACATTTCGGCGGCTGTTGCCATGTCGCCGGGGTCGCCTCCGAAAATTTGTGGAATGAAGGGCACTTCCGTTTCGTGGGTTTCCATTCGTCGCCACGAAGTGGCCGCTTCCCGCGTGAGCGCCGTGGAGTTGGTGAATTCGGTGATGGTCACGTCGGCACCGCATTCCTTGGCCAGCAGGCGGTAAGGAAGGTCGGTCACGCCTGACATTGGAGCGAGGTACAGCGGGCGTTGTTCTCCGTCCCAAGACCCTCGTTTTGTTCCGATGAACTCGGACATGCGATCACCTTTCACTCGTGCTCGGCGCTGAGCAGGGCTTCGTCGAGCAACCCGGCCACGCGCACCATGCGACGCAGCACGCGGTCAAGGCGGTCTTGCACCCGTCGCTGAACCGCTCCGGCGGAGGCTCCAGCCATGCGGTACCCCATCGGTAGACGGCCGCCCAGCAGGTTCAGCAGCAGCATTTGCTCTCGGGCTTCCATTCCGGCGAGGTGCTTGGCCACGTCGTCAACGGAGAGCGCACCGTTGGCCAGCGCCTTGAGCAGTCCACCCTGTTGCTGTTCGTTCAAAAGGCGCTGAAATCCCCCTTTCTTGAGCATCCAGTCCTCGCCCCTGCGTTGATGTTGCGTGGTCATGGCCGTCCAAAGTGCCGTGTTGAGGCGGTCGGTTCGCGGAACCCGCTCCACCATCCCCGTGGCACGAAATCGGTCAAGGATTCGGCCGACCCTCGCTTTTTGTCCTCCGTGTTGTTCTGCAGCTTCGTCCAAGGAGAGCGGAAGGTTCCGTTGAAGCAGCGTCTCGAAGAGTCGAACCGACAACGAATCCGCTTGAATTTCTGCTCCCGGTCGTTCGCCCAGGAGGCCAAAATCATTCATCCAGTGGGACAGCTGACTTCCCGGGCTGTCGCTTGGAATCGGACGGTGGTCAACCAAACCGAGGGTGAACGTTGTCTCCTCGTCCCTCGGGAGTTCAACGGGAAGCGCTTCACCCGTGCGCGTCCACTGCGCCTCGATGAGTGCGAAGCGCTGCTGGAGCACGAGCGTGCTGTGTTGTTGAAGGTGGGCGACGGCGTTTGACAGCGAACCGCCGCGGAGGTAGTACTTGCGCCACCCTTTCCCTTCGTTGGTGAACCCGACCAAGCCGGTGTCCACCAGTCGAGCGAGGTGGTGGTTGAGCGATGCGGGCATTTGCGCCAGTTCATCGGCGAGCATTTGTGCGTCCCAGCTCCGGTCTGGATGGCCGAAAAGGTGGTCGCGTAGCAGGCGGTGAACCGGACCTGCTCGACCCTGGTCTGCGGTGGCGTCGCCACGTTTTCGAACGAGGGAGAGCGTGTCGATCATCCACGCGATGAGCCCGTCCACGTCGCGTTCGGTCGTTGGCAGCGGGTGCTCAACCATTCGGACAGCGAACATGGTGGAATGGGGCTGCCACGGGTCTTTGAAGCCTGTGTAACAGTTGTCGCTCAAGCGACAGATTTCGTATTCGTCACATCAGTTCGAAGATGACCGACGCTCGTCAACAAACTCGTAATCCACGGTCGAGGCCCGGCTGTAAATCTCCAAGTCGATGTGCGGCATCAATTCGATTCGATCTTCTCGCAAAATCCCTCGACGGCGAAGCACTTTCACAGCGCTGTGAACGGTTGCTCGCGTGCGACCTAGCCGGCGTGCCAGGGCAGCCTGCGAACGAGGAACACCCTCTCGATCGATGTTTTCGATGATCAACCGCTGAACGGGAGAAAGGCCGATGGGCAACTGCTGTGCCATTCGTTCCTCGCCGACGACTTTGCTGCGCAACACCTCAACTTGGCTGGGGCCGCCGGCGAAATAACAGGTCCGACCGTTGACCGGCATCACGGTCACTGCACGGCGTGTCTGGAGAACGTCAAGGTGGTGGCGCAGGGTGCCGTTGGCGGTGTTCATGACGGTTTGGAGTTCTCGGTAGCACAAACCCGGCCGGGCCTCAAGCGCCGTGAGAATACGACGGCGAAGCGGGTGCTCGTAGGTCGTCGTGGCCCGCGTGGAGATCCCTCCAAGCGCCATAGCGCCCACCGTACCGGCGAACGTGGCCAAGCCGCCCGCAATGCCGACCACGCCGCTGGCGGCACCCGTCAACCCCGCCGCCAACCAGGGGCGCTGTCGAGTCCACTGAGCGAGCAGAGGCATGAGGTAGGGTTGGTCTTCTCCTCCCTTAATCCATCGCTGGATTGTGCCCGGTGTTGCGGCGATGTTTTCGCCGGCTTTGGTTGGTTAAATAGCCTCGCAGTCTCTTGTTTATGGGGATGAAAGCATGCGAGATGTTGAGTTGGAGAAGCGTATTCAGGCCGATCTTGATGCAGGGAACAACGTTTGGGTGGTCGGCGACGTTCACGGGTTTTTTCAGTCCATGACGGCGCTGTGTTCTCAACTCAACCTGCGTGAAGGCGATTGGGTGGTGTTTTTGGGCGATTTGATCGACCGAGGCCCCAACGGATTTGGCGTGGTTCACCACGTCATGCATCACCCGCAGTGCGCTTCGGTGCGTGGCAATCACGAGGACATGATGGTTCGTCAGTTCACGATGGACAAGCTGCGCACACCCGACCTTGACGTGATGCTCTGGATGCGAAACGGGGGCAACACCACGGTGGCTTCCTACATGGACGCCTCGCGGGATTCAACCGGTGCGGTGGACGAGGAGGGGCTTGAACACCTGGCGAGGGAGCACACCGACTGGATGGCCCGCTTACCGACGCATCTCGTGCTAAATCGCTGGCGTTTGGTTCATGCCGGGTATTCACCGGACGCACCGCTTGACGGACAGCGGGACGAGGATTTGTTGTGGATACGCGGGGCGTTTCACCATGCTGTGGCTCCGGTGGATCCGTTGCGAACCGTGGTGTTTGGCCACACGCCAACGGCCGGGCTCCCCGGGCACACCGTTGAGGATTGGGGTGAGGTGTGGCGTAGCGATGTCCTCCTCGAGGACGGTCGGTCCGCCGCCGTTGGCTTGGATACCTGCCTCTATCACGGCCCGAACGACCTTCGAAAATTGACGGCGATGAACCTTCAAACGGGTGAAGTGGTCCAGCAGCATCGGATCGAGGGCTAAGCCTTGACCACGGAGCCGGCCACCATTTTGAGGTGGGCCACCATCGGTGAAAGCAGGCGGCCGCACGTCAACCCGTGGGCGCTCAGTTCGTAACTCACTTTGACGGGCGGACCGTCGGTCACCACCCGCAGCACCAGCCCTTCTTCCGTGAGGAAACGAAGTTTGTCCGACAGGGTGCGGCTGGAGATGCCCGTCAGCATGGATTTCATTTCGTTGAAGCGGCGCGGGCCGGTGATGTAGAGGGTGGCGAGAATTTCGATGGTCCACCTCGAGGCGAAGACGTGCAATGCTTCCACCGCCGCTTCGACCTCCCATTCGGCGTTGTATGGCCCTTGGTTGGAATGTTGCGCCAGGAGATGGCGAATCGATTTCCCCTCCTCGATGGTGTTGTGGATGCCGTTTTCAATCGCATCGTAGGCTTCGCTCGGGATGGACATGGGGGGTTCTGGCATGGGGTTCGCTCCCCGCGAGCGGTTCAGACTACTTGATGTCTTTTCTACACTTGATTCGATACGGGCTGCAACCACTTTGCCGTTTTCCACCGGATGTCATCCCTTGAAGAAGAGGCATCACCTGCCCTCAACATGGAGTCCCCCGAGCCCCGTACTCACCCCGGGCAAATTGCCTTGGTACGCGGCGGTGCCCTGACCCGCTTCTCCGGGTTGGGCGGGGCA
>MDTE01096501.1_pt1 | contig 17361 bp, 11 predicted proteins | sample 811231 | NCBI WGS metagenome assembly MDTE01 (sample SAMN05326651, study PRJNA326480) | marine metagenome | isolation source: seawater | place: Indian Ocean: Red Sea | collected 2010
CACGGCCATCGTCGGGCCCACCGGCTCCGGCAAGAGCAGCCTGATGAGCCTGCTGTTCCGGCTGTTCGATCCTGACGCCGGCACCGTGTCGGTGGACGGAGTAGACCTGCGCCGGATCGACGTCGAGAGCCTCCGCGACCACGTGTCGGTCGCGCTGCAGGAGAACGTCCTGTTCGGGATCTCGGTGCGCGACAACATCCGCTATGTCGCGCCGGAGGCGACCGACGCGCAGGTGCTCGAGGCGGCCCGGGTGGCCTGCGTCGACGAGTACATCGCCGGGCTGCCCGACGGGCTGGACACCGTGCTGAGCGACCGGGGCGGCAAATTGTCGACCGGTCAGCGACAGCGGCTCTCGATCGCCCGGGCGCTGGTCAAGGATGCGCCGATCCTGATCCTGGACGAGCCGACCGCCGCGCTCGACGCACATACCGAGCACCAGGTGCTGGAACGTCTTGCCGTCTGGGGCGAAGGACGGGCCGTCTTCTTGATCACGCACCGCATCTCGACGATTCAGCGGGCCGACCAGATCCTCTATCTCGATGGCGGCCGGGTCGTCGAGTCCGGTTCCCATGACGAGCTGATCCGGATCGAAGGCGGGCGGTATCGGAGCTTCGTGACCACCGAGGCGCGACTGTCGAAGCGCCCGGATGATGCCGGAGGGGCGTCGTGATGGCCCGGGCGGTGACGGGCGGGTCGTTCCGCGACGGTGAGCGGCGTCTCGATCAGACGGCCAGCCCCCTCGACGTCGAGACCGACATCGGTCCGCGCGAGGCGCTGCGGCTCCTGGGCCGCGTGCTCTCCTACTGCCGACTCTTCAAGGCGCGTATCGCGACCAAGCTGGGGTTCATCAGCGTCGAGCTGCTGTTCCGCCTGATGGTGGCGCCCTGGCCCGGCAAGGTGGTGGTCGACCACGTGATCCTGGCGCAGCCGATTGCCGAGGGCGCGGCGGGCTTCCCCGTGTATCTGGCGCCGTTCGTGCTGCTGCTCGACGGGATGGGGCCGGTCGAGATCATGGCCTGGGTGTTGCTGCTCGGGGTGGTCATGGTCGCGACCTTCGGCTTCACCACCAGCCGCGGGGCTGGTCGCGCGCCGAGCGGCGCGCCGACCGGCGCGTCGGCCGGTTCCTCGGGTGGCGCCACCTCGCTCACCGACGAGCGGCACGGCAACCTTGCGCAGGGTCACGACCTGGCCACCCAGACCGAGAACCAGGCCAACATGTCGTCTGGCCTGATGGGTGGGCTGATCGGCATCCTCGACTACCGGATGAACCTCCGGCTCACCCAGTCGATGAACCACCTGCTCCGCACCCAGCTGGCGCGGCGGATCACGTCGCTGCCGATGACCAGGCTCGACGATCAGCGGATCGGCGACAGCGTCTACCGGGTGCTCTATGACTCGACCAGTGTGAGCCTGCTGGTCGAGGGCCTGGCGCTCGGCATCTACTCGGGTCTGCTGGGGGTGCTGATCACCCTTGGCATCATGTTCACCTACTACGGCAACGCGCCCGAGGTCATTCTGCTGGGGGCGCTCGCCTTCCCGATCTCGCTGGCGCTCGAGCTGCCGTTCGCCCGTCTGACCCGTCGTCGCAGCCAGGCCAGCCGCGCCTCCGGGTCCAGCACGACCAGCAGCATCGAAGAGGGCATGAGCAACGTGCTGGCGGTGCAGAGCCTCGGCGGGGCCACACGCGAGGCCGAGCGATTCCGGCGCGCGAGCCAGGAGTCGTTCAAGCGGTTCCGCACCGAGTCGTTCGTGATGCTCGCCTACCGCCAGTTCTTCAGTCTGGCGTTGTTGCTGAGTCAGGTGCTCTTCTTCATCGTGATCGCGGGGCGGGTCATCGACGGGACGTTCACCGCGGGCGACTACTTCGTCGTCTCCTACTACTTCTTCGTGCTGAGCGCGACGTTCGGGGCCTGGGGCTACATGTACACGGAGTGGCAGCCCAACGTGGCGGGGCTGCGGCGAGTCTTCTTCCTGATGGACCAGGCGACCGAGCAATCGGAAGAGGGCGTTGAGGTGCCACCAATCACGCGCGGAGTCGAGATGAGGGGCGTGGGGTTGGCCTACCCGGACGGCCGCCGCGCGCTGCGCAACGTCGACCTCACCGCCGGCGTCGGCGAGATCGTGGCCCTGGTCGGCCCGACCGGCGCCGGCAAGACCAGTCTGGCCTATCTGGTGCCGGCATTCGCGCAGGCCACTGAGGGGCGAGTGTCAGTCGACGGGGTGGACCTCAGACAGGCGTCGGTGGAGAGCTTGAGGCGTCAGGTGTCCTATGTCTTCCAGGAGACACAGCTCTTCTCCGACTCGATCTTCGAGAACATCCGTTACGGCAAGCCGGAGGCGACAGCGGCCGAGGTCGAGCATGCCGCCCGGGTGGCGGGAGCCCACGACTTCATCGTGGCGCTGCCCGAGGGCTACGACACCAACCTGGGCACCGTGACCAGCAAGCTGTCGGTGGGGCAGAAGCAGCGGATCGCCATTGCCCGCGGCCTGGTGCGTGATGCCCGGATCCTGATCCTGGACGAGCCGACCTCGGCGCTCGATCCGGAAACCGAGGACTATCTGGTACAGGCGCTGCACGAGGCGTCGAAGGACCGTCTGGTCATCATCATCGCGCATCGCCTGTCGACCATTGCCCACGCCGATCGGATCTACTTCCTGGAAGACGGAGAGATCCGCGAGGAGGGCACCCACGACGAGCTGATGGCGCGGCCCGACGGCCACTACCGCCGCTACGCCGACCTGCAAGCAGGGTCCTAGTAGGGGTTCGACGGGGAGATGGTCCACGCGCGGATCGAGTGCGCCACGGCGTCGCCTCCGCTCGAGAACAGGCGCACGCCGAGGCTGTCCGGGCGCGAGGGGTAGATGCGGCGGGCTATCGCCTGACGCTGGTTGGCGAACACCTCGACGACCGATCGGTCCACGAAGACCCGCAGGACCAGTCGCTCCCCATCCTTCACGCTGAGCGGTCCTGATTCGACTGCCCTTGGCGTGTCGTCCGGGCCCGACCGTCGAGTGTCCACCGACAGCGCCTGGTCGTCGGTATCGTAGAAGATGGCCGTCTCTTCTTCGCCCCCAGGGGAGACCCGCACCTTGACCCCGAACCGCGACGCGTCGCCGCCGTCCAGCTCGAGACGCAGCTCGAGGCTGTCGCCGCCGACTCCCTCCAGCGGAAGGTCCACTCCGGCACCGATCGTGAGCGGTCCTCGTCGCACTTCGTCCCGCCTGAGTGTCTCGAGCTCCTCCGGCACATCGATACGGAGCCGGTTGTCGTCACCCAGGGTCAGCACGCGAGGCAGGCTGAGCGTGCCGGACCAGCCATGGTCGGCACGTGCCCCGAACTCCGGCTCGTCGAGGATCCACGCCCACATGATCCGCCGGCCACTGTCGTCTCGCAGGCTTTCCGGCGCGAAGAACGAGTTGTCCACCCAGCTCATCTGCGCGTGTGACTCCGGGTAGAACCGCTCGTCGCGCCATTCGCCGATGTAGTAACGACAACCCAGGCGATGGCTGATGCACAGGACGACCTCCTTGTTCCCGAGCGAGAAGAGCTCGGGGCAGGAGACGTCCTCGTCAATCGATACGCCGTCCACGCCGTGGGCGAAGAGGTCGCCGACATAGCGCCACGGCCCCTGCAGCGTTTCGGACGTGGCCACCGCCGGACGGGTACCGCCGAAGATGGCGTAGTAGGTGCGCTGGTCGACCCACGCGAACGGATCCCACGAACTGAACCGGCCGTGGTGCGGGTCGTCTGGCTCGGTCTGCGGAGTGATCGGATTCGACTCCAGCTTCCGCCATTCGTCGAGATCGTCGTCGAGGGCGACGGCGATGGCGTTGCCCTGCCCCGCCTGGTGGTAGCAGATCGTGGGCACGCCCTCGGCGTTCAGGAAGCAGTTGCCGCTGTACATCCCTTCGAGCAGGCCCGTGGGGTGATGGCGCCAGTGCACCAGGTCGGTGCTCGAGACGTGGCCCCAGTGGTCGGACCGACGGCCGAACCGGGCATCCTGGAAGATGTAGAACAGGTGATAGCGCCCCTTCCAGTAGATGGCGCCGTTCGGGTCGAGCGGCATCGCCACGCCTTCGGGCACCACGAAGTGGTAGCCGGGTCGCGCCGGATCGCGCAGCAGTCGTTCCCGCACGCCGCGGGCGGTCTCGGCCGCCGGGTCGGCGTGTCTGGAGCCGGCGATGCTGACACAGCGCCACACGCCGTCCGACTCACATCGCAACGTGAACTCGAAGATACCGCCCCCGGTCGGGGAGCGGATGGCGACCGGGTCGATCGTCGCGGTCCCTCCGTCGATGGCCACGACGGCTTGGCCGAGGTCCAGCCCCTTCGAGCGGGACCCCGATGCCGGCATCGATGCCCGGATGTCGTCTTTGGTGCGCCCGCCCGCGCTTCTGAAGTCTTCGGAGAAGAAGGCGAGGGCCGACTCGGCATCGCCCGCCCTGCGGGCATCGCGATACGCTTCGATGGCTGCGAGCGCGTCGTCTCCGGCCATCTAGCGAACCACGAACTGACCCGCGACCCGCCGCGGTTCGACCGGGCGCCCCGCCTCCTCACTGCGACGGCGCACGGTCGAGGGGACGTCGCTCACCGAGAACTCGAAGGTCCCGGTGCGGATCGGCACCAGGCTGAACTGCGCCTGCCCCGGCACGTCGAACTCGATCGCGCGGAACGCCAGCCCCTGCAGATGCACTTCGATCCCGGCGATGGTCACGAGCCGGAGATGCGAGTTGCGCAGCAACTCATCCACTTCGAGCCGCCAGTCCAGGTCGGCGTCACTGGTGACGTTCAGCCGGTAGTACTCGCCGGAGATCAGCTCCACCTCGGATGGGGACACCTGCGGTCCGTGGGGGCCGCTGCTGATCTCGAGCGAGAGGTCGACGGGCGGTCCGGCGGAGAAGTTCCCGCCAACCTGGGCGAACGCGGAACTGGTCGCCGCCAGGGCACACACCGCGGTGAGCAGCAGTCGTAGTGGGGTCGTCACGCGGGGGATCTTAGCCTCCCAGGCCCGGGTGCAGGCCTATCGAGGCGCAAGGCTGCGAAGGAGCTCGGCGGTGGCGGGAGCCGCCTCCCGGTTGCCGGTCCGGCCCCGGCTCACGATGTCGAGCGGCGTCTGCCCGCGCGCGTTGGCCGCATGGGCGTCGGCGCCTCGGCTGATCAGGAGCTCGACCACCCGGTCGAAGCCCTTGTCCACGACGTGATGGAGCGCGGTGTTGCCGTCGCCGTCGACGGCCATGACGTCGGCGCCAAGGTCGAGCGCAAGTTCTACGGCGGCTCGTGTCCCGGCCTCGTCATACATCTGAGCCTGGAATGCTGGCGCCTTGGCCAGTGCCCGGTCGCGCCGATCCCAGACGGCGTACCGCCAGCTGGCCCCCGAGGCGAGCATGAGCGGTGTCCAGCCCCGCTGGAGGGGAAGCTGGATGTCGGCGCCGGCCTCGGCCAGCGCGCGCATGATCTCGACCTCGGTGAACTTGGCGGCGAGCGCCAGGGGCGTGGCGCCCAGCAGATGCTCGCCCAGCATCAGCACCTGTCCGTTGCGGGTGACCTTGGTGGCTCGGGTGACCTGCGCGTTCGGGCGGGCGTCAGCCGAAAGCAGCGCCTCGACCATCGGGAGGTCGCCCGAAAGCACCGCCGCGTGCAGCGCCGTGTAGCCGGCCGCCGAGCCGTGCGGGCTGGCTCCGGCGTCGAGCAGCCAGCGGACCATGTCGCGGTGCCCGCTGTGGGTCGCGACCACGAGCGCGCTCGCGCCATCCGGGGCCGTGTCGTTCACGTCTGCGCCCGCGGCGGCCAGCAAACGACCCGAGTCGACGTCCCCCTGGCGAGCGGCGAACAGCATCGGGGTGAATCCGCCGATCTGGGTTTCCTCGGCGTCGGTGCCATAGTTGCGGCCCAGCTCGCCATACTTCAGCTCGGACTGCAGGCGGCGGCTGATGACCTGGCGCTGGCTCCGAGACCGCGCGTTGACGTCGGCTCCGTGCTCGAGCAGCAGGTCGACCACGTCGGCATGCCTGTGCGCGGTGGCCCACATCAGCGCCGTCTGGAGCTCGCTCGGCTCGGTGGCGTTGACGTCCGCCCCGGCGTCGAGCAGCGCCCGAACGGCTTCGACCTCGCCGGTTCGCGCGCAGCTCATCAGCGCCGGTTCGCCCGTCTCCACCGCGGCGTTGGCCGAGGCGCCAGCGTCGAGCAGGGCGCGAACCATCTGCGCGCTGGCGTTCTCGCACGCGAGATGTAGTGGAGTGACTCCCAGGTCGTTGGTCGCCCCGGCAGTGGCTCCGTGGTCGAGCAGGAGGCGGGCGGTGTCGAGGTCGTCGCGATATGCCGCCCAGTGCAGGGCCGTGGCGCCGTCGGGTTGCGGCGTATCGACGTCGTGACTCGACAGCAGTGGCGCCAGGCCTCCCGTGCGACCGTCACGGACGGCGTGTACCAGCTCCAGACCCGGACTCTGGGCGAAGAGTGGAGCAGCCCACAAGCCGAGTGTCCCCGCGATGGCGAGGGCGGTCTGGAGTAGCCGGTGGGCTGGACGCACCGTCTCTACACCCCGGCGAGGGTCGCAGGCGCCGTGCCCAGATTGGTCAGCGGGCCGGTGCTGTCGCCCATCCGCTCCACCGGGACTCCCAGCTTGTCGAGCAGCGAGACGTGCAGGTTCGCCAGCGGGGTACGGTCTCGTTCCGGATAGATGACATGTCGCCCGCCTGCCAGCCGCCCGGCGCCACCGCCCAGCAGCACCACCGGGATGTTGTAGGGCGAGTGCGAGTTGCTGTCGCTCATCCCGGCGCCGTACATCAGCACCATGTGGTCGAGCAGCGACCCGTCACCGTCCTCGGTGGCGCGCAGGCGCGCCACGAAGTCGGCAAACAGCCGGACGTGGTAGGTGTTGATCTTCGTCAGCTTGTCCAGCGCCTCGGGCACGTTCCGGTGGTGGGACAGCGGGTGGTGCGCGTCGGGCACCCCGATCTCCGGATACGTCCGGCCGCTGAGCTCGTGACCCGCCATGAACGTGGTGACCCGGGTGCGGTCGGTCTGGTGGGCCAGCAGCTGCAGGTCGTACATCAGCGCCGCGTGGTCGGCGAACGCCGCGGGCGCCCCGAGCGGACGCTCCATGAACGGCACGTCGCGCGCGCCTTGCGCTTCGGCGACTTCGATCCGTCGCTCCACGTCCCGCACCGCGTCGAGATAGGCGCCGAGCTTGCGGCGATCGCCGGCGCCCAGCGTGCCCTGCAGCCGCGCCACGTCCTCGCTCACCGAATCGAGGATGCTGCGCTCGGCCTGTCGACGCGCTTCGCGGGCGGTGGGATCGGTCGTCTCGCTGTCGCCGAACAAGCGCTCGAACACCGCACGCGGGTTGTGCTCCATCGGCAGCGGGGTGTCCGAGTCGCGCCACGCGATGGTGTAGGAGAAGGCGCATGAGAAGCCACCGCTGTCACACGACCCGGCGAAGTTGGCGCCCTCCAGTCCGAGCTCCAGCGACGCCAGGGGAGTGTGCCGACCCAGCTCCCGGGCGGCAATCTGGTCCATCGATACCGCCTGGGGATTCCACTGACCCGGGTGCACGTCGGTGAGGAACCTGGTGGAGGCCCTGGAGTGGGTGCCGCCGCGCGTGCCGGCCGGCGGTGTGCAGTTGAGACCCGAGAGCACCAGCAACTGGTCCTTGAACGGGGCCAGGGGCTCGAGAATCGGCGTCAGCTCGAACCCAGGGCCGGCCGCGGCCGGGGTCCAGTCCCGCATCACCATGCCGTTGGGCACATAGACCGCGCCGAACCGCACGGCCGGGGTGCTCATGGCGCTCAGGGCCGGCACCATGCCGTCGAGCAGCGGGAGGGCGACGCTCGCGCCCAGCCCCCGCAGCACCGTACGCCTGGGGATCGACCGCTTGGTAACCATGGTCATGACTCGGTTCTCCTCATCCGGAACGGGACGCTCTCGACGATACCAAGAATGATGGCCGACCAGCGATGGTCATCGTCCCCCGCGTCGGCCACGATCCGGCGGATCGCCGCCTGATCGGACGGTTCGAGGGTGCGGCCGATTGCATAGGTCAGGAGCTTCCCGGTGACGGTTCTCAGATAGCTGATTTCATGGGCCAGAATCGCGTGACGCAGCGCCGACGGGCCGTCGATGGGGGTGCCGTCGGCCAGCTGCCCCTGGGCGTCGACCGGCGCTCCGAACTCGTCGTGCGAGCGCCAGCGGCCGATGGCGTCGTAGTGCTCGAGCGCGAACCCGGGAGGGTCCATCATCCGGTGACAGGCGGCGCAGGACGGGTTCGCACGGTGTTGCTCCATCCGCTCGCGGACCGTCCGCGGCGGAGCCGCCCCGTGGTTCTCCGCCAGGGCCGGGACGTCGTCCGGCGGTTCGGTCGGTGGCATGCCCAGGATGTTGTCCAGCAGCCAGCGCCCCCGGAGCACCGGTGACGTGCGGGTCGGATAGGCCGTCAAGGTCAACAAGCTCGCGTGGCCCAGCAGTCCCCGCCGCTGCTCGTCGGTGGTGACGCGTCGGAACCGTTCGCCGTAGACGCCCTCCATCCCGTAGTGGGTGGCGAGTCGTTCGTTGACGAAGCTGTAGTCGGCGTTCAGGAGCTCGGTCACCGGGCGATCGCCCAGCAGCTGGCTTTCGAGGAACAGCGCTGTCTCACGCGCCATGTCCGCCCGCAGGTTCTCATCGAAGCTGTAGAACACATCGGCGTCCGGGATGACGCCCTCGACCCGGCCTAGCTGCAGCCACTGGGTCGCGAAGTTGTCGACCAGCGCCCGGGCACGCGGGTGCGCCAACATGCGCCGCACCTGCCGCTCACGTTCGTCCGGCTGGCCGAGGGCGCCGGATTCCGCCGCGTCCAGCAGCTCCTCGTCCGGGAGGTCGCTCCAGAGGAAGAAGGAGAGACGGGAGGCCAGCTCGAGGTCCGTCACCGCATACGGGGTCCCTGGTGTGAGGTCCGACGGGTCCCGCTCGATCCGGAACAGGAACTCGGGTGCGACGAGCAGTCGCTCGATCGCCGTCTGGATCCCGGTCTCGAACCCGCCGTCGTCGTATCCGGAGTCGTAGAAACTCAGCAGGGTGTCGACGTCCGCGTCGGTGACCGGACGGCGGAACGCCCGACGGGCCAGACGCGACAGGATCTCGTCGGCGCACTCGCGTGCGTCGGTCGTGGCCGAGGGGCGGCACGAGAAGATGCGGCGGCGGCTGGCGGTGTCACCCGGTCCCCTCGGGTCGTAGGGCCCGGCGATGTCGACGCGGTCCACCGCCGCGTTCCCGTGGTAGAACCCGAGCCCGCTCAACGAGAACCCTGACAACCGGCGTTCGAGAATGCCGGTCGGTTCGGCCCTCGAGTCGACGAACGACACTCCCACCGTGTGGGTCCCGGCGGTGGCGGGAAAGCGCACCACGAGGCCCGCATCGGCGTCGATCGAGACGTACTGCTCCCATTCGGGGTCGCCCCGGATGGTACCGAAGAAGCTGTAGGCCGACGGATACCCGATGCGGTCCGCATCGCCCACGGTGAACCGCTTCACGAGCGTCCCGTCGAGTCGGACCTCGATCTGCTGGGTCGTGCCCATCCCGACGATGTAGTCGTAGATCATCCGGCGCAGCCGGATCTTCAGCTCGTAGTCGCCGTCGAGCGGGAACCGGTGCTCGATGGCCAGGCCCCCCCGTGAGCCGAACGGCAGCGCCTCGTGCATCCGGTCGTCCTGATAGAGCAGGCGCGGGGTGTCGTAGCTGGCCGCCGCGAAGCCGGGCGAGATGGTCTGGTCGCCGACGGCCAGGCGACTGATGCGGTTGGCCGCCGAGAGATAGCGGTCGAACAGCGCCGGCGACACCGACAGAGCGGCGGCGCTCGTGGCGAAGCCCTCCTGGTTCACGTCATCGGCCGGGAAGAGCAGCCAGCGTTCGTCGGGGCGAAGCGCCAGCACACTCTCGACCGCGTTGACATACTCGGCGCTGGTCAGGCGCCGGATCGGGACACGTCCCGGTCGCGGCGTGGCCGCGGCCATCTCGTCGAGGCTGGTCTCGAGCCAGTCGATGAGCCGGGCTCGGGCGGCGGGTGCGGGCGCCGGCCGTCCCTGGGGCGGCATCATCCCGAGCCGGAGCTTCTTGACGATCTGCTCCCACGTGGCGAGGTCCGCCGCCAGGCTGTGGGCGTCGAGCTGTTCGAACGAGACCGGAACGAGGCCGCGTGAGACGCCGCTCTCGGTGTGGCAGCCCTGACAGTACTGGTCGAGCACCGAGCGCACGGAGGCCGCATCGAGCTCCGCGTTCGTCGTCTGGGCGGAGGCACCGCTGGCGCCGGCGACAAGCGCCGCAGCCGCGACGATGGCCGGGTAGAGACTGGCTCTCATTGGACCGTTCCGTAACTGTAGTGCCGTGTCGAGGGACGATCAACGGTTTCAGAACACCGCGGATCGCAGGGGGGCGTCGATACAATGAAGCGTTGCCTCGGATCAGGAACGGAGGAGTGCTGTGACTCGTGCCTTGGGCGCCCTGAGCGCTTTGCTGCTGACGGCCGCGCTCGCGAGCGGTCAGGACACCGACGTCTTCGACCAGGTGGAACACCATCACGCCGACAACGACGGGGTGTCCATTCACTACGTCACCTACGGCGAGGGACCGGTCGTGCTCTTCGTGCACGGATTTCCGGACTTCTGGTACTCGTGGCGTCACCAGATGGCCGGCCTGGGCGATCGCTACACGACGGTGGCGATGGACCTGCGTGGTTACAACCGCAGCGACAAGCCGGAAGGCGTGGACCACTACCGGATGCCGCACCTGCTGTCCGACATCTCGGCCGTCATCGACGATCTCGGTGTCGACGACGTCACGCTCGTCGGCCACGACTGGGGGGCGCCATTTCCTGGCGATACGCGAGCGCATATCCCGAGCGGATCAACAAGCTGGTCATCGCCAACCTGACCCATCCCCGTGGCTATGCCGCGGTCCGGCCGACGGCAGACGTTTCCGGAGGTCGACCGCGCCGAGTGGCTCACGCTCGACCAGGCGGTCCGCAAGATCCTGCCGGCCCAGGCACCGCTGCTGGAGCGGCTGGCGGCCGTCGTGGCCGCGCCCCCGAACGGGTAGGATGAGAGGCATCGAACTGTGGATGACAGGGGACACACATGATCTCGATGGCGAAACCGATGTGGCGGCGACTGGGATACGCGATGGCGCTGGCGGTGGGAGCCGTGCTGCTCTGGCCGACGACGGCCGAACTGGCCCGGATGTCCGCCGAGCTTCCCGCGATGGACGGGGTGCCGACCGCAGAGGCATCGGAGGTCGGGATGTCGGCCGAGCGTCTGGAGCGTCTCGAGCGTTCGATGCAGGCCTATGTCGAACGCGGTGACGTCGCCGGCGTCGTGTCGCTGGTGGCTCGCCGTGGCAAGGTCGTGCACTTCTCGGCCCATGGCGAACGCGACGAAGGGGAGATGCTCGGACCCGACGCCATGTTCCGGATCGCGTCGATGACCAAGCCGATCGCATCGGTGGCGCTGATGATGCTCTACGAAGAAGGGCACTTCCAGCTCATGGATCCGATCGCCAAGTGGCTACCCGAGTTCGCCGAGATGGAGGTGGCATCGCCACTCTCGTATGCCGGTCTCGGTCGGGGACGCTACACCACCGCCGCGGCCGCCGGTCCGATCACGGTGCAGCATCTACTCACGCACACGGCTGGACTGCCCAATACCTACCGCGGCATCACCAAGCCGGATTTCGACGAGATCGCCCGGCGGGGAGAGGGCGACACGCTGGCCGATTTCAGTGAGCGGGTGGCGACGCTGCCCCTCAACTTCGATCCCGGGGCGGAGTGGGAATACGGTCGTGCGACCGACCTGGTCGGATTGCTCGTGGAGAAGATCTCGGGTCAGCGGTTCGACCGGTTCCTCCAGAGCCGGATCTTCGAGCCGCTCGGCATGGTCGACACCCACTTCTACGTACCCGAGGAGAAGCTGAACCGCTTCTCGGCGCTCTATCGGCCCGACGAGTCGGGCGGAGTGGCGATCACCGATCGGCCCACTCCGGACAGTCGGAGCGCACAGGAGCCCACCTACTTCAGCGGCGCCGGCGGGCTCGTCTCGACCGCCCGTGACTATTTCCGCTTCCACCAGATGATGCTCAACGGCGGGGAGCTGGACGGCGCCCGCATCCTGGGCCGGAAGACCATCGAGCTGATGACGCTGAATCACATCGGCGACAACGAGGTCTGGCTGGTCGGGCCCGGATATGGCTTCGGCCTCGGATACGCCGTGGTCCAGGATCCCGGCGCGGCGGCGATGCCGTACTCGGTGGGCTCTTATTTCTGGTGGGGCGCCTTCAACACGACCTTCTGGGTCGACCCCGAGGAGGAGCTCATCGGCATCCTGATGACCCAGCTCCGGCCCTACACGCACCTGAACATTCGCCAGGATCTGGCGACGCTGGCCTATCAGGCGATCGTCGACTGAGGGGTGCCTCCGTCAGAACCTGAACAGCCGGTTGAACTTCACGATGAAGGCGCGGTTCTCGAGCTCGGGATACCGGTTTGGCGTCAGGGTGTCGCGCTGCTCGTTGAACACGACGAACAGCTCGCTGCCCGGCTGATACTCCCACCGTAGCCGGACATTGCTGCTCAGGGCGCTGTTGCTCGAGTTGTACTGGATCAGCGCGCTGACGAACATGGTCGGGCTGAAGGTGTAGGTGGTCCGGGTCGTGATGAGCTGGGTCGTGAAGTTGCCCTGAGGCAGCTCCACGCGGTTGATGGAGATGCCGGGCTCGAGGGCGAACTGCGGGCTGATCTCGATCCGTCCCCCCTGGAAACCCCCGCCGATCGACACCGCCGTCTTGGTGCCGCCGTAGAAGGTGCCGTGCTCGGCCGAGACACTCCCTGACAGCTTCCGCTGGGGCCCGAAGCGGTAGGAGACATCCGTGTTGTGGAAGTCGTAGGCGCCGACGGGGATGGTGACATCCGAGGCGATGCGGAACGGGTTCTGGAGCACGTCGTAGGTGCGGGTGAACGACACGTCGAACGAGTCGCTGTTCTCGAGCGACACGCTGGCGCCGGCCTCGGTTTCTCGTGTCTCGAGCACGCCGCCGGCGTCGGTGAAGTACCCGAAGGAGGCGTCGAACGACACCTGACGGATCCAGTCGATGGAGGCCGGGCGCGGGCTGTAGCGCGCCGACCCGAAGCTCTTCTTCAGATCGGGCCGACGGATGAAGCCGACCCCCGGCGAGAACCGCTCATCGATGAACAGGTGTTCGGCGCTGACGCCGTACTTGTCGCCGTCGTAGCGGAACTCGCCCTTGTAGCTGGTGTCCTTGCCCTCGACCCCGGTCGTCCGGGTGCGGGCCCAGTAGGTGTTGAACAGGACGTTGTCGTAGAAGGCGAACGTGCCATCGACCCCCATCGCCAGGTTCTCGCCGGGGCCGCTGGCGAGCGCGCTGCGGTTGGTCAGCATGGCTCCGATCGCACTCCGCCGCAGCACGTCTCGCCTGAGACGGGCCACCGTGAAATTGGTGTTCAGCTTGCCGTCGGTCGTCTCCTCACCGGTCTGGATGTTCAGCAACCCCATGGTGAAACGACCCACGCGGCCCGTGAGCCGCCCCCCGGCCGTGATTGGCACCTCACGTCCCCGGTTCAACCCGATCTGCCGGCTGTAGAACATGATCGGGGTCTCGGCCGAGCCGCCGAAGGGACCACGGGCCGCGGCCCCCCCGAACCCGAACACACCCTGGTTCTCGAGGAAGAACTCCCGCTTCTCTGGAAAGAACAGGCTGAATCGGGTCAGGTTCACCTGCTGGGTGTCGGCTTCCACCTGGGCGAAGTCGGTGTTCACGGTGAAGTCGGCCGTCAGGTTCTCCGTGACTCCAACCTTGACCACGTCGAGACCGTAGTCGCCGGCCAGGTCGGTGACCTCACGCGCGCCCGTGGCCACCGTGTTGACGTCGCCGATGACGTAGGGCTTCACCTCGAAGAGCCGGCTGGCCGTGGCCGGCACCTCGACCCCCACCAGCGTGGCGGCTCCCGAAACCTGGAAGATCGCCGCGTTCGACACCCCCTGGTCGAGAAGCGTGAGATACGACTGCTCGTTCCGTGCCTGGAGATTCCGGCTGAGCTGCACGCTCCAGACCTGTTCACCCGGACGGTAGCGCATCGATTTGAACGGAATGGCGGCCTCGAAGGTCCAGCCTCCGTCGAATCGCCCCGTCCGCACGTCCCAGATCGGGTTCCAGTCGCCGTTGAAGTCCCGCTCGTTGCTGATCTGGGCGTCCATCCGACCGCCCAGCGGGTTCACCCGGAAGAGGATGCCGTTCCGGCGGTCGTAGAACGTGTCAAGCAGGAACCCGAAGCCCTCGTTGCGGAGCAGGTTGAAGCTGTCTCTCCGCATCTCGTTGACGATCCACTCCGACTCGGGCAGGGAGTGCCAGAGACGGGCGGACACGTAGAAGTTCTCGTCGTCGAACAGCAGCCACACCTCGGTGCGTTCGCTCGCAGGCTCTCCGACGTTCGGCTCCAGCTGGATGAAGTCGCTGATCGGTTCGACCGCCATGTAGGCCGGCTCGTCGAGCACGCCGTCCAGATCGAGCCCCTCCGAGATCCGCACCCCGCGGACTGTGGCCTGCCCGGCGGCGTTGCGTGACACGGTGGCCGGCGCCACCGGAGCCGGAGGGGCGCCCACCACGATCGAGAGGCCTCCGCCGCTGGCGGCCGACGGCGGGGTGACGACCCCGGTGGGTGGAGACGTGTCGGCGCGGGTGGGGGCGGTCGGCGCGCTCTGGCGCGTCGCCTCGGCCAGAGCGGGGACCAGCCGGTCCTGCAGCGAGAACAGGTCGTCCAGCCGTCCGTCGACGCGCGCGCTGGCCGCGACGCTGCCTGCCACGCAGTCTACGAGATGGATCGTCACCCGGAGCCGGTCCGAGAGCTGCTGGAACCCGCCGTGGACCAGCCACCCGAGGCCGGCCGGGCAGTCCACCGCTCGGGTCGTCCCCTGCGCCGATCCTGCCTCCGAGGGGCGCTCGAGGAAGGTGACGCTCACACGACCGGACAGATCCGCCCCGACCGCCTCGGCGATGCCCCGGCCGATCCAGTCGGTGTCGACCTGGCCCGAGACGTTGGCGAACGGCCGCACGCCTACCCGGGCGCCGGCCTCGATCAATCCGAGCTCCGGCGGGTCGGTCTGGGCGCTCGCCAGAGTCGCCGTCAACAGGAGTCCGAGCGTGGCGCCAGCCCGCCTTGACGGCCGGCACCGCCTCTCGTGATGCGTGTGTACGAACATGGAGGCCTCGCAACGGATACGCGTGGCCGGCGTCATTCGTTTCGCGTGCCATAATGCGCCGCGCATGACCGGCGTCCTGCCGCGCCTCTGGTCCCGCCGCGAGTGGCTCGCCGGCCTGCTGTGGTCCGGGCATCGTATGGCCCAGCGGCCGTGGACGGCGTCGACCGAACCTTTACCTGTCATCCCTCGCGTGAACGGGGGGATCAACGTTCATCCGGTCCGTCGGCTCGAAGGTCTGGATCGGCTCCCGGTCATCCTACCTGATCTGATCACACTGCAGCTGCGTGCGGTCTACGAGCTTGGGTTCGCGCAGATGCGAACCACGCTGGCGATCGACGCCGACGGGCTCGGTCGTGACTTTCTGGCTGCCATTCCCTACGTGCGCGCGGCACGCGCGCTCGGCGTCGACGTGCTCGGCATCGTCAGCAACCTCGATACGGGCCCGCACGTGGCTCGGGCGCTGGGGCGCCCCATGGCGCGCGCTCGGGTCGTGCAGGCGGTTGCGGCCCTGTTCGCAAGGCCGGTGCAGCCCCTGCCGGGGGTCGCGCGAGCGGGCAGCTTCGCGGTCCAGGTGTTGAACGAGCCGACACGCCAGAACGACCTGCCCCCCCGGGAGTACGTGACGCGTTTCTTGCGGCCGACCCATGACGACTTCCGTCGTTGGGCGCCCGAGGTGCCGATCGTGTCGGCGGCGCCGGTCGGTGACCGAAACGGCGTGTTGCGGATCCGCGAGATGTTCCGGGCGGGCCTGGAACGCTACTGCGACGTGGTGGCGCTCCACGTCTACGACCAGGTGGCCATCCGTCAGTTCTCGGGGCTCGCCACCAGACCGGTCTGGGTGACCGAGACCGGGATCCCCGGGACGGACCGGCACGTGGACTGGACGACCGGCGTCGACGCCGAGCTGCGGCGGTGGTTGCCGACGCTCGAGCGCGTCTACTACTACGTGCTGTTCGATCTGCACCCGAACCGTTACCGCTTGTACGAGCTGCGCGGCGACCAGGCACGCGGTTTCTCGTCGCGTGTCGAGTCGACCGCGCTGGTGGACCAGCTCACGGACCGGGTGCAGACGGCGCTGGCCGGTCGGGTTCCGGTGGGATTCGACAGCCTGGTCCCTGACATCACCGCGTATCTGGCCACCGATGACGATCGCGAGGTGATGGCCTCGGCGGACCTGCTCCGGTTCATCGCATGACCACCGCGACGATCCTGTTGACGGGCCTGCTCCACGGCGCCACGGCGCCTTCCGCCGTCGGTTCCGAGGGGCTCGGGGTGTCGAGCCGGCCGCGGACCGCGCAACGAACCGGCGCTCCGGCCTACCCCGTCACCACTCCGCTGGTGCCGTGCACCCGGGTCGACTGCGACGGGCTTAGTCTGGTGGATCTCACCGTCGGGGCCGACGGCGACGGCGATACCGAGCCGGCGTTCGGCGCCCGGGTCCGAGTGCTGGACCGGGCCTTCGTGGGAGGGCAGTTCAGTCGGGATACCCGGTCGTTTCGGGTGACGACCCGTCGCCTCGATGTTGGTGTCGACCAGAGTGACGGGCGCCTCGGGCTGAGGGGTGGCTATCGGGCGCGGCGTTGGCTGGTCGAGGCGCACAGTCGTCGCGACGCCGACCTCGACGGCGGGGGATGGCGCCACGCGGTGGATGCGGCGCTTCGGATGAGCCCGGACGTGGAGCTGCTGGTCGGCGGAGTCCAGACGACGGGCGTAGACGCCGATCTCGGCTTCGGTTCCGACGGTGAGCGACCGCGTCGCCGACTGAGTGGTGGGGTGCTGTGGCAGCGGGGGCTCGACCTCGAGCTGCGTGCCGAGGCGTCGACGGCGCGCGTGGACGATGGCCTCGGCGAGCTGTCGCGCGACCGGCTCGGCACCGATCTGTCCTACCTCTGGCGTGGGACGGTCGAGGTCAGCTCGGAGCTTGCCTACCAGCGCGATCGGGGCGCGATCCCGAGTTCCTTCAGGGTGGCCGGGATTGCGGCCGCCGTCGAAGTGCTCCCTCGCCTGGTGGCGCGCGGCAGCTATCGCACCCGCGCGGCACTCGACCTGGGCCTGCGCTCGGACGAGACGATGGGGTGGGGCGCCACGCTGTACACCCGCGCGCACCGGTTCGCTCGGGAAGGCGAC
>MDTE01087231.1_pt1 | contig 17360 bp, 8 predicted proteins | sample 811231 | NCBI WGS metagenome assembly MDTE01 (sample SAMN05326651, study PRJNA326480) | marine metagenome | isolation source: seawater | place: Indian Ocean: Red Sea | collected 2010
AACTTGACTGTCCTGTCTGTCCGCCACCTGCTGGCCAGTTTGTATAACAAGCACAGTTACACCAAGATTCTGCGTTTGCACCTGCTGTTCTTTTTCCTATGAATGGAGCAACGCCTGACATTCCCCAGTCGCCTGATTTACATTGACATCCACCGTGTCCACCTGTAACTCCTGTGGATCCCATGATTCCAAAATCTGCGCCAAAAATTCCGCAAACATTACAGTTAGCACATGTTTGTGTATGACTTGGTCCCCAAGCTCCTCCATTACACATCCATCCACCACAACCACCTGTAACACAGAAGTTGCTTAAATTGTGTCCGTTTACATATGAACGACATCCCATGCCTGCACCACACGTATGTGATTTAGAACAACGCCAAGTACCGCCTGCACAAATTGTGTAAGCACAACCAGGACAAGTGCTAATAGTTTTTACAGCGTAATTTCCACCTGATCCTCCTGCTGAGTGCATACAATAGTTACAGCAAGTCGAACCTGCTCCACCACCGCCACCTGACCATATTTCAAATGTTACTTTCGAAACATCTGCAGGAACTGTCCAATAACAACATTTTCCGTTTGCCTGCTCACAACAGTTTCCGGCATCAGCACAGTGATGACAACGCATGCCTCTTTCATTGTAAATGTATTTGACATTATACTTGTTTCCAGCCTGAGCACCTAGTTTAACAGCCGTGATGCTGTTATCTTGGAAGTTGTCTGCTGTTAATGTTTTATAACTTGCGTATGTTGCCATCTTTTTTCCTTATGCAAACGTAATCTTTACTATTCCTGAACCACCTTGTCCAGATCCACCAGCACAACACTTTGCCCAGTTATTACAATAACTAGAAGTTCCAGGTGTTCCGCCTCCTGCTGGCCAGTTAACGTGACATCCACATGCACACCACGCTTCGTTTGTTTGTGTTGCCATGTATGTTCCAATACCTGCACCAGTACCTGTCCAACTTGTTTGTCCGTGACATCTACAAGTAGTAGTTCCTGCTTTAATACCGCCTCCTCCGTTCATACCGAAGTCAGCACCAAAAATTCCACATATTCTACAGTTCGCACAATTTAGAACTGCATGTCTTTGTCCCCATGCATCACCATTACACATCCACCCTGGACATCCGCCATCTACACAGAAGTTACTTAGATTATATCCATTTACGTATGAACGACATCCCATACCTGCTGTACATGTGTGGGATTTTTCACATCTCCAACTTCCGCCAGCACATATTGAGTATTGACAACCAGGATTAGTTGCTATTGTTTTAATTGCATAGTTTCCGCCAAATCCACCTACTGCAAAAGAACAGTTATTACAACAAGTGTGGCCAGGGCCGCCTCCGCCGCCGCCCCAAATTTCAAAGGTTACTTGATAAACATTGTCAGGAACGCACCAATAACAACACTTACCATTGGCTTGTTCACAACAGTTTCCTGCTATCGTACACTGATGGCATCTAAGTCCACGCTCGTTATAAATCCAGCGGACTCTTCTCTGTGCGCCAGCACCAGGAGCCAGTTTCGAGTTTGTGATAGCACCGTCAGGTATGCCTTCTGATGTGATCTTTTTATAACTTGCATAACTTGCCATTTATGGTTCCTTACTTAATTCTATTATACTGTCATAATACGCCAGCCGTAGCTGTCGCCTGAGTATACCAAGTCAAACGCCGCACCTTCTGAGTTAACAGTCATGTCCGAACTATCACCTTGGATTAATTTTCCGTTTCTACCAATTATTAGTGCATTACTGTCAAAAGTTTTTCTTACATCGAAAAATCTAATTACATCACCTGTTGCCGGATCACTTGGTAAGCTGATTGTAAAGCCGCCGCTATTGGTATCAACGAACAACTGTTCTCCTGAGTGAGCTGTGTACGTTGTTGTAACTGTTTTAGCATTTAAAACACCGACCGGTAACCATGCTGTTCCATTATAAAGTTCTAACACATTAATTTCTGTGTTAAATCTTATAGAACCTGCTCCCGCATCTAATGTTCTTTGTGCCGTGTTCCCAAAAGGTATAGTTAAACCTGGTGAACCTAATGAAATTCTTCTTCCCATTTTATCTATCCTTATGATGCTGGTACTGCTGTCTCAATCCCCATAACCATGCAAGTTACACTTGCTTGTGAAGATCTAACAACAATCTCTTTTGTAGCATCTGCTACAATTCCCGTTCTTTCCAATACACCGTTTGGTCCAATAGACACATCATATTCAAGATAGTCTGCACCTTGTGGTGAACCGGAAGTCGCTACTGCTAATCTAATGTTGCTGGTGTTTGATCCTCTATTACAGAATGAAACTGTCACAACACTATAAGTATCAGCAGGTACAGTATACACGGATGTATCTGTGTTTGCACTAAGATCATTGCTTCCTAATATTCCTGACGCCATTTTTTACTCCTATAGTTATATTTAGCCATTATGTTTTACTTGTCATAAAGTACGCAAATGCAACCGGAGTTCCGGATACACCGCCATTAAAGTTCATTCCCGTAGTAACAGTAATTGGACTATTATCTGTCGTACTTATTGTATTTCCAGTAATATTTATTTTACCAGCTGTTACAGCGTTAACGTTAAGGCTACTTGACCCGCCACCAATTTGTGAATTGATGTAAGTTATAATAGCCGCCTGTGTCGGAACAACATTATCTGAGTTAGCACTAAACGTTCCGTCTGTACTAAATTCATTAATAGTTGCACCACCTTGTCCAAGTCCAACTGCACCTAGTGAAAGTTCTTGCAATCCAGCTAGGCTAAATGCACTTGTATTCAAGCTCGCAGAACCAGTTGACTGTTCAACGTTAAACAATCTACCAACTCTAAAGTTACCGTCTTGGTCCGTACTTGTGTAGAACACTCTACCTCCACCAAACTCGTTAACTTCGTCATTAGCATCATTTGGTGTTGACGGTGTTCCTGGGTAATTTGTGCTTGCAAAGTTTCCAGTACCGATATCTAAGAAGTCATGTCCTGTAAGTCTAACTTGACTAAATCTCTTTCTTATAGTTAAGTTAGCACCATGTACTGGAGCTTGCTCAATTCCTAGATCTGGTGATACTTGTAAGCTCGCTGAGTAGTTTCCTGCACTACCTGTAAGTTCTCTCACAAACACAATTTTAAAGAATCTGCTATCGCCATCTATTTCAAGATTTGAACCTTCTTTTGGAATGTCTGTCAATCCATAAACATTTAAGAAGTTCTTTTCTTGGAATATATCTGCATATCCGTCGCCACTTACTGTTGCGCCAGCAGTTTCAAAATCTATACCTCTGTTAGTCCATGTAGGTTGTGTAAGCACACCATTACCTATTCTAACCTGATATGGTACTTCAATAGTTTCGTTTGGATCTACTATTGAAAGTGTTGGAGTTGTAGTGTATCCACTTCCAGGATTTACAATGTAGAACTGTACAATTCTACCTGATGCAACAGAAGCTCTTACCTGTGCTCCTGTTCCGCCGCCGCCTACTACAGTTACTCTTGGTTCTATTGAGTAAGTTGTTGTAGCATCAAGAGTTGAAGCAACAGCATTAGTTGGGTGCCATGTATCCCATCCCGCAGTACCGTCTGACTCTTTTGCAACGTTGGCTACTTTTGTTCCTGGATTGTAACTTGTAATTTGTGCATATTGTCCAGCACCTGTACCTGCTGTAATAACAACTCTCATACCAACGTATTTTGAACTGTTTGCAGTTTCAGTGTTTGACAATGTAATAGTTGATGTATTACCACCCTGTGCAGTGTTAGAACTTGTTTCATATCCTCTACCACCTACAGTATCTGGATCATTTAATAATCCATCACTATTTGTATCTTCTGCATTATAAGTTGATCCATCATCTGGATTTCTTAGTCTTACTTCATATAGTGCATTGTCGACGTAGTTTGCGTTTGCAATTACAGCGCCATAACCTGCACCTGATACTGTGTATGAAGCACTGGTATAATTATTACCAGCATTAGTATATTCAAAGTGGATAATTGCACTACCATCTGTTAATGCTCTACCAACTTGTGCTTCAAGTTTTCTGTTGTTTACACCGCCAGTAACTGGAACCTCTGTTACGTCAATAAATTCAGAAACAGCACCAAAGTCACCATATGAACAGTTACCGTTAGTACCTCTAATCTTACCGCCGTTTTCTGCAAGATATCCAATGTGTCCGTAGTATGAGAACACAGAAACAAGTTCTGCTCTACCTAAGTTTGTAACCCAAGCACCAATACCATCTGACAATACTTGTGTAAAGTCGTTAGCAACGATTGAATCATTACCACCGTTGTGTAAATTACCGTCAATTTTCAATCCAACACATCCTGTACCAAATGTTGTTACACCTTGTACGTATGGAGATCTACTTGTAATCCAAGTTCTGTTATCGTCTGGTCCCCATCCTGGATCCAATGATGCATAAGCACCAGCTGTTGGACGTTTTGTTCCATATGAATTAGCTGAACCAAGTGTACCACTTAATCCACTTACAGTCATATTTCTTAAACCTGTTGCATCTCTAAACAAGAACATGTTTTCTAACACAGAACCGTTTGCTCTTGCAGAGTTTCCGTAGTAGATTCCGTTGTAAAGTGTTCTATAGTTTCCTGGATAAATTAAATCGTATATAAACCCATCAATATAATGTCTTACATCTCTTTCACAAGCCACTGTATCAAAAGTATATGACGGATAGTTTGCCTCAATGTATTTTGTTACATCTCTACCAATAAAATCCTTGTTTAATTCTAACAATCTTATTGCCGCCATCTTGTCTTGATCATCAACCCTGGTGTTGTTACCTCTAAATGTAGGAGCAGTTGAATCTCCAGATGCACCATTTATTTCAAAATCAATTTTGTCATAAAGTTCCTGTGCAAGTTCTGTAACTATTGCACTAACATCTGATGTTGAAACTGGTTTACTTACGTCTTGTGTAAGAGCATTACCAGACTGTGCTGATACTGATGAACCTTCAATAATATCATCAAGTATACTCTTCATGTGTAATATACCTGCTAGGCTGTATGTTGTATCACCTGATGGTGTCAACTGTCCTGCTGGTTGTACTTTCGTTGAACGTAGTTCATCACCTTGTATCGCACATAAAGCAGGAACTCTAATTGGAAGAACTTCGTTGTATGTACCAGTTGATACTTTTACAATAGTGTGTTTCTTCACTTCTGCTGGTAAAGTATATCCGTTACCAAGTGTAACAGCCTGTGTAATCACAGCCATGTTAGCTGTTAGATTTGCTACAGCACCTGATTCTGCTGGTTTTGTGGTATCTTTAATTTGTAAGTATCTATCTGCAGATGCCACACCGTCAAGTGCTTGATAATCTGCCGCAGGTGTTGCACTATTAACAACATCTGTTGCAATAGAAATAACAAAGTTCAATGCCGCAACGTTTTGTGACTCTGATCCTGTATCAAACCAATCACCGCTTACGTTATCTTGCATAGCTTTTGCTACACGTCTTGTATCAACGTTACCACCTTTAGCTAAATCTTTTGTCAGTCCGTCTATAGCATATCCCGCAAGTCTTTGGAATTTCGCTTCGTTAAAACTGAATCCAATAAAGAATGGAGATGTTTGTGTAATAATCTGTCTCTTAGCCCATTTAGCTGTTTCATATGCAATGAACATTCTATTAACTTCTAAAAGATATCTTGCATTAGGATTGTTTATTCCTTTTTCAATTTCTTCACAGGCATATCTAATTGTTTTAAATGGACGGTCTAAGTTTGATCCGTATCCTGGATATGGACTGTCAACTCCATTTGTTGCAACATAGTAAACATCTGGAGTAGATCCAAAATCTCTCCATTCAGGAATACCATTTGAAGCAACACTTAATACTTGTCCTTCTGTTCCAATTGGTAATCTTGTTGGTCCAGAACCACCATAGTAAAGTAAGTCACCCTGTGTTGTGATTGCACTTTCTTCTGCACCTGATGCAAGGTTGTTCCAGTAATCACCATTAGTGTCGTTATCTGGACGTTTTGCAGTATCAGATGTGTGTGCTTGTACACAAACATAACTGATTAAACCGTAACGTACAGCATCACCTAAATCATATACTGTTGCAGTTGTCCAAGTATTTTTCCATTCAATACCTTGGTTAAGTCTTGCCCAATAAGTTGTGTTTGGTGGTCTAATGCCAGAGCTGTTTGCTGTAGCAAGATATGTATAACCACCTAGTCTTACTACATCACCAATTCTATATTCTTGGTTTGTAGAATCTTCTCCCCAGTCACCTCTAAGGTTAAATCCTGAAGTTACAAGTTCCCATTTTGCACTTGTTGGAGGTACTTCGCCATACACATTATCATTTGCAACGTATTGGTTACCACCGTAAGTTACAAAGTCACCTGGTTGATATCTTTCAGTACCTTGCCATGTATTTTCAAATTCCATTCCTGGAACAAATTTGTCCCAGTTTGCAATATCTGCTTGAAGTGTTCCTAACTGTGAATCTGGGTTTGTAGCGACTGATGTATGATGGTTAGTAGCGATCCAAAGTGTTGCACCATACAATACAACATCGTTTACTTTGTAACGAGTTGAATTTGTCCACTCACCTTTGTAATCAATGCCTTTGTTTAAATAATCCCATTTAGCTTGATCAGCTTCAAGACCATTTGACGCAGAAGCATTAGATGTGTGTCCTGTATTTGCAACGTAAAGAGTTCCACCATATTTTACAATGTCGTTTACTTTATAACGAGTAGATACAGCCCAGTTTTGTTTCCAATCTTGACCTTCGGAGAATAGGTCCCATTTTAATATGTCTTGTTCAAGTCCAAGTGTATTAGTGGCCGCGGCAGTATGACCAGTGTTACAAATGTAAATGTTTCCACCATATTTTACCAAGTCGTTTGCTTTATAAACTGTTCCAGCTGTCCAATTGTCTTTCCAGTCAATTGATGTAGCAAACTGATCCCATTTAGATTGATCAGCTTCTAGTGTTGATTGTGCTGTGTGTCCTGTGTTACAAATGTAAATAATACCACCGTATCTTACGATGTCATTTATTTTGTAAAATGTTGCACTGCTCCAATCACTTTTCCATTGAGTACCGTCACTGAATATATTCCAGTTAGTTAAGTCTGAGTAAAAATTAGATCCTGATGTATGACCGGTTATACAAACATAAGTTCTACCACCATATCTAATAACATCATCTTTTAGATATGCAGTGGAAGATGTCCATGCATCTTTCCATATAAATCTAATTCTACCGAGTTTAAATTCTGCCATTTTTTGCTCCGTTCTTGGTATTATACATATTTATCATTATCCGTTAAACTCATCTCTTTCAATTCTTGCTCCAAAGAACATATTAAGAGCTTGTAGTCCTCCGCCTAAAGGCCCATTAACACCAAAACTTGGGCTCACAGTAGTCATTGCTAATGGATTGTTAGATCCTGCTGTGTTTGATATAGTTCTTCCACCAAGTTTAACCTGTCCTGCTGTTAATTCGTTAGTAAATAGATTTGATCCACCACCTGTAAATCTATTTTCAATATATGATTTCAGTGCTTTTTGTGTTGGTACAATATTATTGCTGTTTGCTACAAAGGAATCTTCAGTTGAAAATTCTCTAATAACAGCTTGTGTGCCACCAACGCTGATACCACCTAATCTAATTTCATCTAGTCCTTCTAAATCAAAGAAGTCTGCACTTAAAGTAACGCCTCCTTGTGCTTGCGATACTCTAAATAGTTCACCAACTCTGTAGTTACCATCTTGGTCTGTGCTTGTGTAGAATACTCTACCACCATTTGATTCAACTACTTCGTTAGCTTGTTTAGTTTCATTTGCACTTGTTTGTCCAAATACATACAATCCTGGATAATTTGTATTTTCAAAATTACCTGTTCCTATATCTAGGAAATCATGTCCAGTCAATCTAGCTTGAGAATATCTTTCTCTGATTGTTGCAGTCGTTCCGTGTGCCGGTGCAGTTGTTCTTGTAATGACCGGAGATATTTGGAATGTAATCTGTATGTTAGGTGCAACTCCGCTTGATTTTGTCACCTTAACTAATCTGTAAATTGTATCTTCTTGACCAGTAATTCTAAAGTTAGCTCCAGGACCTGGTACTATATTAAGTCCACTTACTGTCATAGTATTACCAATTTGTAATTCTTCAGCATAACCATCTCCAGTTAATTCAACTAAAGCACTTTGATATCCTGTTCCTCTGTTATAGAAAATTGGTTGAGGTAATACCTTAGGACTAATAGTTGCTGAGAAATATGGCTCACCAGTTTCTTCCGGATCATACACCGAAATAGTTGGTGCAACCGAATATCCTGATCCTGGATCAATTATGTTAAATTGTTTAATTTTGTTTGCTTCTATTCTTAATCTAGCAAATGCTTTCGCTCCACCAGTAATAATATTTCCAGTTCCTGCACCTGTTCTTAAACCAACCAGTCTTGGAAGATCGTTGTGTTTACCTCCAGCTATAGCTGTTAAATTATTGTTTGTGGCTCTTATGGTCCAACCATATCCGTTGTCAGATGATAAAGTTGTTCCAGTTGAACTTACTGCTACAAATAATCCTTGAGTATATCCAACTTTCCAATCTTCTCTACCTGAGTCTCCAACTAGACCTGAGTCATACCAAGTAGTTCCGTTATCGCTGTAAATAATTCTATCTGATTGGGCCATTGTTGCTACCCAACAATTATTACCAAATACTAAATCACTGTAAACTTCTGGTGATGCTGGAGTAACAGCCGCCCCAGTTGACCAAGTAGCTCCGTCATCTGTTGATATCACTGTGTTTCCATCATTAGCAAGTGCAATCCATTTACCTGCACCATAAGCTAATCCTACCCATTCCTTATTGCCAAGAGCACCACTTGCAACCGCGTCCCATGATCCAGCAACAACAGTTGATGTGCCGTCAGTAGTCAGTGCTGATTTATAAATTGTTGCATTAGTATTTGCCAATGCCATAATTACGTTTCCGTTTGCTCCACCAACTTGTACCTTCTTCCAACTTGCACTTACTGGTAAAGTAATTCTATCAAAGTTAATACCGTCATTAGAGAAAACTAATTGATCTGTACTATCAGCAACACCTACAATAACTTTTCCTCCTTTAGAAAAAGCTGTGTATGAAAGTCCAGGTGCTCCCGGACCTGCTGTTGTTGGTCTTTGATTCCATATTGATCCGTCTACTGATGTATAAAAATCATCAGTACCTGTCACAGCATAATACCATAAACCTAATTCTGCACTATAACCAATGTCTGGTGCACCAGTCTGTAGATTATTATTTGACAAACTAATTGTTGGTCCTGAGATAGACACTCTTGGTTCTATTTCGTATTCTGTAGTTGCATCTAAAACTGTTGCAGAAACTCTTCCTGGAACAATATTGTCCCAACCAGGTTGTGAATCAGACTCTCTGTATATTGTTGCTTGCTTTGTTGAAGGATCAAAGTTCCAAATGTATCCGTATTGACCTGCTCCAGTTCCACCTTTAATGAATATTCTCATACCATTGAGCTGTGCCGCGGTCTTTGTATTAGAAGCCGCAAGTGTAATTTGATCGGTGTCGCCTCCTTGTGCAGTGTTAGCATCAAACTGGAAGCCTCTGCCGCCTAAGTTTGTACTATCTAATGGAGCATCTAATGTAATTTTATCAATAGCACCATCTCTAAACTCGTCCCATCTCATATCAAGAGCTGTACCGTTAGCTTGTGTTACAGAATCTGTTACAGAAGTGTAATGCTTACCTGCGTTTTTGTATTCTAATGCAAGCACGTTTGAACCTGTTGTAAATATTCTATCAACAAGTGCTTCGTTGTCTCTGTTGTTTACTGTTACAGTTTGTGGAGTTTCTGTTGAATCGAATCCTTCTGCTACTGTTCCAAAATCACCATATGAATTGTTTCCGTTTGTTGCACGTAATATTCCACCGTTCTCTGCTAGATAACCGATATGTGCATAGTAAGTAAACACTGATACAAGCTCTGAGCGTCCTAAGTTTGTTGCCCAGTAACCAATACCGTCTGAAAGAACTTGTGTAAAATCGTTTGCAACAATAGATTTATTTCCGCCGTCATGTAACGCTCCGTCAATCTTCATTCCAACACAATTATCACCAACTGTTGTTACACCTTGAATGTAAGGTGATTTACCACCTTGTATTCTGTCTACAGCGATTGCATCAGCAAGAGCACTTACAAATGTATGTGCATACTGATCGCTTGCTGAAGATTTTCCAACATTGACTGTAAATGTATTTGTTGTTACTGCTGTAATTGCTAATCTCTTGTTATAAGCAGGATCAGTTGTTCTTGGATAAGTTTTTTGTGCAGTATTGCCATCCATAGTACATGTAAATGTATAGCTATTACCTTTTAATGTTACAAAGTCACCAATTTTAAAGTTGTGTGTCCAGTTAACTGCATTAGCCGCCGCAGATTCAAATCTATGTGTGCTTGTATCTGAACTTACACCTACATTAACTGTGAATGTTGTTGCAGACACTGCTAAAATTTTTGTTGGTGTTGCATAAACAGGATCACTTACTCTCGGATATGCTTTTACACTTTCATAATTGTCTAATGCACATCTAAATTGTATGCTTTCTGCATCAAATGTAATTGATTCTCCTGGTGTAAGAGAGTGAGCGCCTATTGTGACTTCCATAAATCCAGTAGCTGGATCATATGTTGCGTCTGTTGGTGTATACTCTACTGTTGGAATAGTTGAAACTAACAAACCTGTAGCTGGATCATACGTAGCAGTGCTTGGTGTAAAGTACTGTTTATTATTGTTTGCAATCCAAACTGATGTGTCTGATGGTCCTGTACCTGGATCAAGTGATACAAATGCTCCACCAGTTGGTCTTTTTGTTCCATAGATGTTTGGTCCTACCAGTGATCCTGTTAATCCTTTTAGTGTGCAGTTTCTTATTCCGCCACCGTTTCTAACATAGAACATGTTATTTCTTTTATTACTATCAGAAATAATTTCATTTCCTGGATTAGGATCTGCTAAAGTTCTTTCCTTTTTAATTACATCTGTTTCTAATGCCGCTCTAATAGTAGTTGATCTTAGTTCCGAACCAACAATCGCTACTTTAGCCGGTATACTGATTGGAAGTATTTCAGGATAATCTCCAGCGGCAACTTTGATAGTCGCACCCTGTCTTACTCTGTTTACTTCGTCTCTTAACAAAAATTTACATGCAAAATTTACAGTTCTAAATGGTGCGTTTAATGATCCGCCTTGTGCTTCATCATCAATACCATGTTGTGCTACATGATAAACTTGTTCTTGTTTATCTAAAGAATCCCAAGAAGGTAAACCACTTGTTACTCTTAAACCCTGACCTGTTTGTCCAATAGCTAAACGTTGTGTATCAATTGCTGTTGAATCTTGATCTTCAAAAGTTTTAAGGTCACCTTTTCTAGCAAGTTTGTTTGTTCTATTACCTAAGATGTTAATTACCCAGTAATTTTGATCTGGTTGTTCAACATCTAAATCTGGTCTTGAAGCAGACTCAGTTGATCTGTGATATGCAATACATTTATAAGCAGTACCTTGCCATGTTGCAATATCGCCTGCAAAATATTCTGTATCATCTTGCCATGAATCTCTAAACTGTCTTCCGTCAACTACTTTTTCCCAATAAGTAGGCCACTGATCCGGTTGTAAGTTGGTGCTATCTTGTATTGCTATGTATAAGCTACCTGAAAGCCTAACAAGATCACCTGTTCTATAATCTATAATTGTTGAACTATCAGCCGAACCTTGATTGTTCCAATCATTTCTAAATTTGTATCCTTCAAATGTTACGTTCCAGTCTGAAGTATATTGACTAGGATTGACTCCGACATTAAAGGTAATTGCTTTATAAATGTAGCCGCCATATAATACTGTATCACCTGGTTGGTAGTAAATGCTTTCAGACCAAACATTTTCATATTCTGATCCTGGTAGATAAGTTGACCATTTGCTTGCCGCATAATCTGTATTAAATCCTGCATCACCTGCTGTTGATGTGTGTCCTATTAGACATTTCATCAAGTTTCCGCCACGTTTTACAATATCATTTTTCTTATATCTATATTCTTCTTGCCAATCGCCCGAAGTAACGCCGCTTAATTCGTCAGTCTTTGTAACATATTCAATACCCTCAATTTGGATTTCCCATTTAGCTTGGTCTTCTTCCAAACCTAAAGTTATATTATCTGCAGATGTGTGTCCAGTGATACATTTATAAACTATTCCACCGTACCTTGCGATGTCATTTGCTTTGTATCTGGTTCCTATTGACCAAGTACCTCTCCATGTATCAGCATCTGATAAAATTGTCCAGTCAGCTTGGTTTGCTTCAAGACCTAATAATGTTGTTGCGGCAGATACATGCTGATTTATAGCTTTGTAAACCTTACCGTTATATCTTACAAGATCATTTGTTCTGTATAGTGTATTAACAGTCCAGTTGTATTTCCAGTCGGCAGAGGAAACTGCAACAAGTGTCCATTTGTTAATATCAGCTACAAGTCCATCTGTACCTGAAGTAAAAGTAGCAGAAGAAGTATGTGCTTCAGTACATTGGTAAATGCTCGCTCCGTATTTTACAATACCACCTACAGAGTATGCTGTAGATGTTGTCCAATCACCTAACCAAACAACACCTTCTGATTGCTTTTTCCATTTTGGTTTAGCTGGTGTTAAATCTGTTCCAGCTAAATCGTTGTAAAAGTCTGCGGAAGTGTGTGTTCTTAAAGCAACATAAGTGTAACCGTTGTAGTTGATCATATCGTCTACAATATAATCAGTACCACCAATCCACGTACCTTTCCAATTAAATCTAATTCTACTTAATTTAAACTCTGCCATTTTTTCTACCTTTTACGTATTTATTATACTCCTGTAGGGTAGGTGTAACCTTCATTTACCCTTGCTACTAAATTTCCGCTATCGTCAATATAGTAATTAATATTTCTGTTATCCCATTTATACTGCTCATAATTTAAGTTGGCATAAATCTTTTCATGGTTAACGTTTCTGCCTTCAAAGAAATTTTCTCCTTCATCAAAATCTTCATAATTTTGTGCAGGATCACCTTCTTTGTTAATTACGATGCTTTCGTTACTCTTTAATTGATCAACTTTTGCAATAAAAAGTTCACCGTCGTCGGTTCTACGCAAACCATAAAAATATCTTGCATTGGTTTGGTTAACCATATCTGTAATACTTTGTCCTAAGAATGTATCAGCCATTACACTATCTCCACTATGCTGAGTATAACATCAAGCGATGCAGTTTGATCAGCGGTTACATATAAAACATTGGTTGCGTCTAAAACAATTTTTTCACCTTTGCCTATCGGCTTCATTGCAGTGTTAGGAGCAATGGCCATATCCTTGATTAAGAATCCGATGTTACTTGCTTCGTCTCCAATCTCAATGCTACAATTTACCATAGAATCAGTTAAGTTTGCAATGTTCATTCCGATAACCGTTGTGCTTGTTGCCGCCGGCACCGTGTACACAGCTACTCTTTCTGTTCCTATATCTTTTCCAATTACATTTCTAAAATTTGTTGCCATCTTTCTTTTCCTATAATACTAATGCAAGTTTTACTGCAATTTCCTCAGCATCGTTAAACGTAACAGCACCTGTTGCACCTGCAACTGAAACCCAGTTACCACCAATGTCGTAAATTTCAACCCTATCTTCCACTGTGTTATAACGCATCATTCCTGTTTCTGGACTAGGATGTCTATTTGCGTTATTACCTACTGGAATAACAAATCCGCCATTTCCTTCAATTTTGAAGTAACCTGTACCAACTTGTTTTAGAGTAGTAACTGCTCCGTCTACATTATTAGTTATCTGATTTCCATTAAAACTAAAGTTTTCGATTGATACAAAACCACCGCCATTTGCTTGTAAAACAAGGTTTTGATTAGTTGTAATTGTTTGTAAAGTGTTTCCAGATACACTAATATCGTCAACTTCTAGTCTTTGTACATCAAATCTGTTAGCTGTAACATCAGCAACAAGTGATCCACCTGCATAAAAGCGTAGTGTGTCATCGTCTGCTCCTGGTGTTAATTCTGGTGTAATATAAGTATCTCTATCGTCATCATACACACCACCCAATTCAGTCCATTGCCCGTCGTATGCTTCAAATACATTTGTATCTGTGTTGTATCTAATCATACCAGTAGCAGGAGTTCCTGGTCTTTGAGCTGTTGTACCTTTTGGTATTACTAATGCTCCTGTGCTATCTACTACAACAGATTCGCTTTGTGAATCTAATACAATATTTCCAGAATCATTTGAAATAATATTAGAAGCAAATTTTAAATTGTCAATTACAATTTTTCCAGCCGCGTTTGGTACAAAATTTAAATTTCCGTTACTTGCTGTCGATTGGACAGTGCTATTGTCAATAGTAATATCATCAACAATAACTTTTCCTACATTTAGTTCTGACCAATTAAGTAATGATGTTCCAAGTTTATATGTATTATCTGCCGCAGGAATAATATCACTATCAATTTTAGCATTAATTTGTATAGTATCTGTTACCTCGTCACCAAGTGTAATATTACCACCAACTGTAACATTTCCAGATACATCTAAGTTTCCTGTTATGTTGACATCATCTTGTAAATTAATTGTACCGGAAGAACTGTTTAAATTAATGTCTCCACTAATACTTGAAATTGTATTACCTGTAATTCTTATATTACCTGATTCAATTTTTGTTCCGTCAATTATAGTTGTATTGACTCCGTCTGTAAAAGTTATTCCTTGATTATTATTAAATAAAAATTCTGCATTTGTAAATGTAACTTCACCTGTCTCTTGATTTATTCTAAATAAATCACCAACTCTAAAATCGCCTTTATGGTCAACAGTACTGAAGTAAATGTTTGCATTGTTGTTTGCTGTAATTTCGTTTGCTTGGATTACTGCTGTTGTATCATTTGTTACGTCCTTACCAGTACCAATATAGGCAAGATTCATTCCGATAGCATAAACTATAGATCCTGATCCATCTCCGTATATTCCATAATTTCCATATACACTTGCACTTGCAATACTTCTGATTTCTCCACCAAAGTCTGAATGATCAACAAGTGTAATAGCCGTTGCAGTTGCACCGTTATTGAATCTTACATCTTGTATGAATGTATCATTATCTGTTATAATTTGACTTCCGTTGTCTCCATCAAAATCTAATTTTAAAACTGTGTATTGATCAACTACTGCCGCCGCTGTTGGATTTGTAAAGTTTGCAGAAACACCAGTACCTTTTCTAACTCTTATATCGTCAAGTCTTCCTTGTAAGTCACTTGAACTTCCATCGTATTTAGAACCAATGATAAGTGGTTTGGTTGTACCTAAATCAGAACTATTAGTGACAGAATCTATTTGGCTACCGTCTACAAATAATTTCATTGTAGTGCCAACTCTTGTCACCATTAAATGATAGAAAGTTGTGTTTATCAATGTAACATTTGGTTGCATAATAATTGTGTTACCAACTGCTACTTTTGGTTTTCTATCGACTGTGTAAAAATGTAAAGCACTGTCTGTATCTGAACCTGCTCTAAAGTCAAACATAGATTCAGTACCAGTATCGTCTGAAAGATATAAAATACATTCTATTGAAAAATCACCAGTACCAAAGCCAAAGTCTGTTTGTGTTGTTAAACTTAATCTATCACCTGTGCCATCAAATAATGCAATACCAGATCCAAATTTTACAGGAGCACCTGTCGTAATCTGTGCGTTTCCAACTGCTGTTACAGTTTTCTTATTTCTACTTAATGGTGTAATGTAACCTGTTGCTTTTCCGTCTATTACTACAGAGTTTGTATCAACACTTTCGATAGTGTTATTTGCAAGTAATGTTCCGTTTGCATCGTACAGTGAAATTGTATTTCCTGCCGAAGGACTAGAACCAGTTAACCCACTGTATTTAATTCTTGTTTTTCCGTCACCCTTTAATCCAGCCGTGCCGTCTACAATATGAATACCTTTATCAGCAAAGTAAGTAAAACAGTTTAACCATTCTACCCTAGAACCATTTGTTACTTTTAAAGCAGTTTGGCCTGGAGTAATAAAAGTAACAGCATGGAAAAGCATACTTGCTTCTCTTGAATCTGAATTTGCAATGCTACCATCTAGCAAAGCACCCCTACCTGCGTCTCCTGAATCAAACCCTCTTGGATCTGTATTTGATGTTGTTGTACCTTTTGTGATTACTGTTACATTTCTAATATATGGAGATCTTAGATATACTCTAAAATTAGGTGCAAACTTAAATCCATATCCTGTATCGCTTCCGCTGTTATAATAAAAGTCTTTGATGGTTACATCTTCAACAGCAGAGTCACCTTGCAAATGGAATGCATCATTGCTTTGTGTTCCACTTGTTGGTGAAATTTCTACAGAACGTAAACTATGTCCTTTGACTGTTACTCCCATAGGAACATTTAAAGGAAATGCTTCTTGATATTGTCCTGGATATATGTAAACTGTGTCGCCTACTCCTGCATAGCTTAGAGCTTTTGCAATAGTTCTTACAGGATCCGCTGGATGTTCACCTGCTCTTGTATCATCTCCTTGCGTAGAAACATAATATAAATTTCCTGGAGTACTAATAAGATTGATGTTTCCAAAGTCTAGGTCATTTGTTGTAAGTGTATTTGTTGTAACGTTTGCAAAATTTCCTGTTGCCCATCTTTTTGCATCAGTACCAATGTTGTATGTATTATGCACGTCTGGCATGATATCACTGGCGATATCAGCATTTATAAAAATACTGTCAGTATCTGCATCGCCAAGCGTAATGTTACCGTCAGCTGATATATTACCAGTTGCATGTAAGTTTCCGTTGACTTGTGTGTTACCAACAATGTTAATGTTACCTGTTCCGTTTGCTCTAATGAACAGATCATTATTGGTGTTGGTATTTTCTATAAAATTGTTATTAAGTTCTAAGTCACCGACTAATACTCTGTTACCAACAATAGTGTTGTCCGCTGTCGCTATTGAAAATTCTTGTGCAGTTGTTGAAATAGTGCCAGTACCACCGTCAACTGTAACGTTTCCTATTTGGAATAAATTGTTTGTGATTTCTAGATCTGTTACTCTAGCTACGCCTTGGACGTCTAATGCGTATTGAGGTGATGTTGTTTTAACTCCGATTCGACGGTTTGTTACATCTAAATATAATAGGTCGGTCTCAAAGGCCAAATCCACGCCATTGCGTAGTAAATTTGACTTTAAGAGCGGACCCGATATGCGACCAATTGCCATGTCTACTCCTCAATA
>MDTE01181418.1_pt1 | contig 17359 bp, 12 predicted proteins | sample 811231 | NCBI WGS metagenome assembly MDTE01 (sample SAMN05326651, study PRJNA326480) | marine metagenome | isolation source: seawater | place: Indian Ocean: Red Sea | collected 2010
CAGCAACATGAGTACCGTGGCCGCTATTTACATCGGCCCCAGAACTATCAGGGCCATAGTTACTGTATATTGTTAATAATCGACCGGAAAAATCCCCATGATCGCCATCCAATCCCGAATCCGAAATTGCAGCAACTTCTCCAGTTCCATCCAATCCACTATTATGATTATTTACAACTTCATCAACTCTGATTAAGTCACGTGCGTAATTATTGGAAATTACAATTTTATTGTGCGGCTCTGTAAATAATATCCTTCCATCATTTGCAAGTACCTCTATCCACGACGGATTAATATCCATTACCTGGCACAACCAAGCGTCGCATCTCACATCTTTTGCACCAGTTTTTACCAGGTCCGATTTTAATCCCTCAACCTGATTACTAGATAAATCACCAGCAGGGGTAATATCAAGGTCGACCAGTGGGACAACTTGGCCTTCAATAGAATCTATCGCGGGTTTAATCAAATCTGGATGGACACGCCAACCAGGATGTTGAATAATAACTGCACGAACCAAAGAATGGTTTGATAGTTCATCCAACGCTATTGCCGCTTGTTTCGCATCTGCAGGAAGTCTGAGAAGATAGGCATCATTAGGGATGTAATCGAGATCAACTACCCCGATTCGATTAATGAAATCCTCTAATGCAAACCTATCATGCTCCACAAGTTGAACAATAATGAATCGTGTATTTTCAACGTCAAAATGATCTCTGAAAGGTTGAGGGGGGACTGGCACTTCATCTTTAGTTGGGTCGAATGAGCCAAAAACAGTATGGATTTGGTGAGATGATTCCTTCAGGGGTACTTCTAACATTTTTACTGGAGAGGTAGAACGCCATAGCTCTGCCGCCTCATCTGCAGACCATACCAATGAATCATCTTCAAACAACGGGGAGTCGTTTATTGATTCAATATTTGGGCTCTGCGAAGATAATGAAGCCAAAGGAGTTGTTAGCATCAGAAATACAAGAAGAAGCGGTAACGGTGCCCGACTCATGAGTTGACGACTCATCTCCCCCTTTTGATGGTTGACGCTCGTAGAGCGTCTGAGTATCATGAGTTCAGAGGTTGTAATATGCAGAAATTGCGGCATCCGTTTTGGCTACAGACACCTTCCAATCAGACTCGGTCCCCATCACCGCGCGAATTGCATCTATATTCTCCGGAATTACGTCTGATTCTTGGTGAATTGCTTGGAAATAATAAAGTCGATTACCTTGCAAACTAACACCATCTTCCCATACAAAAATTTCATGTAAATCACCCCACTTACGACCAATATCACGTGCCATTTCCATTACTTCTGCAGTAGTAGTAATTCGGTTCTCGTTACCTTTCATTACGATTACCCTTGGAGTCTCTTTCCACATATTTACGATGCTATCAGTAGTTAATCCGTGACCATCTGGCAAGTCAACCACAATTGCATGAAGATGCATAATCGTAGTGGGAACAGCTACGGCAAGAGAATTAATCTCAATTTCAGGTTTAACAGTCATGACATCTGGGCCGTGGTGACTAGGGACTTTGAGAACTGGTTTGATTGCATTTATTGGACCCTTGTTCGAATCCCCAGGGTCTGCCGCACGACGAATCATTGTGCACTCAACTTTGAGAGAACCACAATGTTCGAAAAGTGGAACTAAAGTTCTAGAAAGCCCGGTGGTATTGCATGACACCACACGTACGCCCTCTACTCCGAGGTTCTCAGCATGATTGGCAGAACTAGTATATGATTTACCGGTCAAATCATGTTTTTCCCCCCCTTGGAATAGATGTTTCACACCCGCAGCTTTGTATTTCGCCAAATTGTCAGCACCCATTTTTCCTGGAGAACAATCAACTACAACATCGGCAATCTCCAATAAATCAGAAAGACCGCCTTTACATTCATATCCACCTGCAGCAAACGCAGAAATCCTATCCTGATCATCGAATGTACAGTATAGTGGAAAACCCTTCTTTACAGCCAAATCGCAACCAAATGAGGGGCCTGTTTTTGTCACCCCCACAATTTCCATATCATCCTGAGCATCGACAGCATCAGCCACACGCTTCCCTATCGTTCCAAATCCGTTAATTGCAACCTTAATTGTCGTCATCTAAAGACCCCTTACGCCCAACCGGCGAAGCGTGGCGATAGACAACATTCTATGAACATAACCAATGGAAGCGCATAACGCCCATAGGGCGTATTTTCGATATTATTGGGTACATCTCGAGCGTCAGCATCAAGAACATGAGTGTTTGGGACTAGTTTTAGGGAATCATATGCGAGAGATGGTAGAGAAGAGCATTCAATTGAATAGAGAGCTCATTTCTCTACTTGAGAAAGCACTTGAATCAAATAAGGCAATTAAAATTGGTTGGGGGAAGGGGAATGACCCAAAACCACGTGACGGAGAGATGGGGGTTGCATCTCATCTGCCAATAGGAGCTAGAGTTAGACTACTAGGTGATATTAGTGATCTGGTCGCCATATGTGCAGAAGGAGGAAATTTCACTTTAGAAGGAGATGCTTCGGGACTTTTTGGGGCTTGGAATCGTGGTGCAAAACTAGTAGTTGAGAGAGAATGTGGTGCTAGATTGGGCATGAAAATGCATGATGGGATGATTTTGGTCCATGGCTCTTCAGGAGCAGAAGCCGGCGCTGGGATGGAAGGTGGCCTAATTGTAATTAGAGGCTCATCTGGAAAACGATGTGGCGCTGGTATGAAAGGGGGGTTGCTAGTTGTCATGGGGGATGTGGCATCTGACGTTGGAACAAATATGCAAGGCGGGAGGATCATTGTCAATGGCCGATGCCCACCACCAGGCGAGGGGGCTAAGAGTGTCCCACTTGATAGTGAAACATTTTCTGAAATTAACGAAACCCTCTCTGAATTAAATATCAAAATCGATTCTGATGCCGCACTGATTATTTCAGATGATGACCATCCGACCATTGTGGAAACACCAATCAGGGGGATTGATTCACAATTTGAGTCAATCACAATTGTTTCTACAGGAAACCCCAGACTACACGAACATGCACCGCTTGATTTACTTACATTGCTACAACTCAGAGGCGAAGAGAAAGGTATGCTCCTCCCTCTCCCAATAATGCCCTATTTACCAAGTGCAAAGGGCTTGAAAGGTGTTTTCATTGATCGACAACCATGCATAGTTGATTCCAACCCGAGAAGCATAGATTTACTCAAAATTTCTGAGACCAACATTCATGATTGTGTTGAAGCTTTGAGTGGTGCAGGGGGCGCAGTCCTCTCACTTGATGAACTACCAAGAATGAATGATGCTGAACTTGATGCACTAATCACCCTTGTACGCTCAAGACTAGATGATGAAAAATTCATCCTACTGGAAGGGTGTGTTGATAGAATTTCACTAATCCATAGATTCGCTGCTGCACTGGATTGTGATGGAACTATTGCAAACACATCTACATCAGCAAAACTTCCTGCAAGTGCTGCACTACCAATGATGGGATTATCTGCACGGGAGCATCAATTGACAAGAAAGGGAGTATTCCAAGGGTTGTCAATCCCATGGTCTAGTTCTGCCTTAGATTCATTAGTTGTCTGCTCTGCTGGGGCTCAATTTGTGGTATCCAACCCCTTCGAAAACTCTGAATTACCCAAAAATTCCAAGGGCATTAGTGATTTCGTAGAGAATTGGTTATCTGAATTAGACTCGGAAATTAGAGGTCTTCTGATTGAAATAGGTGAAGATGGAATTGATCAACTAAATAGAAAACACCTACGAGCCCTGGATTCAGACACCGCCAATATGACAGGAATAAGACTTGCTGGATACGATAGACCAATGCCACAGTGGCTAGGCCAGTAATTGGGGGGAATTAGATGCCAACTGTCACCTTTAATCATGAATTAATTAGGCGATTACAACTCAACGTAAATGTAGTTCATGACCCTGAAGAATGGAGCGAGAAACTCGAACTGATAGGTTGTTCAATTAGCAAGTGCAATGATGAAATTGTTGAAATTGAAGTTTTTCCTGATCGACCTGATTTGCTATCTGCTGAAACTATGGCTTTTGCAGCAAGGACATTTCTGCATGAGCAAGAAGCTTCTCCGGAACTAAAGGTTACGAAAGGAGATATTACAATGACTGTGGATGAGTCATTGGAAAAGGTGAGACCTGTAATCTTTGGAGCCATTGTTAGAGGTGTTGATACAGGACATACTGAGGAAGCCCGGAATGAATTTATTCAAGGCATTATGGACCATCAAGAAAAAATACACCACGCATTAGGAAGGGGGAGAAAAAGAACCTCTGTAGGGGTGCATGATCTTTCAAAATTACAACCACCTTTCAGAGTCGTAACTGTAGATTCAGGATATTCATTTACTCCACTTGCAATGAATGATGAAATGTCTATTTCAGAGATATTGACTAAACACCCAAAGGGGGTCGAGTATGCCCACTTATTGGAAGGTTTTGAAAAATATCCCGTAATTCTTGATGCGGCTGGAGATGTTCTTTCATTCCCACCAATTATCAATGGAGCGCATACTACCGTTACAGAATCAACAAATGATTTTTTCATCGATGTTACTGGTTGGGATGAACGTGCTTGCGAGGCTTCATTACTCCTTGTTTGCCTATCTCTTGCAATACGTGGCGGTGCTGTAGAAAGCATCGAGTTGAATTCCTGGGATGGTAGTGATTTGACTACACCGAATGGATCTCCACGTACTCATTTGTTACCAAAACCGCTACTTGAGGAAGTCTTGGGAAGGGAATTCAGTGACAGTGAAATTGCTGTAGCATTGAATTCTATGGGGGGGAGATTTATCCGACGTAGAGTAGTAACTAACGGCCCTCGGAAAAGAGAAAGATGGGCCGACGCTGCAGTAGGTGAGGATGAATATTTGATTGAGATGCCACGCTGGCGTTCTGACATCCTACATCCTATTGATTTGGTTGAGGAAATTGCTACAGGCATAGGATTTGAAGATCTCGGAGAATCAAAAACATCACAAAGCATAGCAGGAAAACCATTGGCTAAGATGACCCTGCAGAGAAGAATGAGAGAGTGCTTACAGGGAAATGGACTACAACAAATTCAATCCTTAACATTATCAAATGAAGCCGACCAATTTACAAAAATTAGAGCCGAAAGTAATTCAGAAGTTACATTCCTACACAATCCAATAACTATCGAGCATACAATACTAAGACAATATTTGCTACCAAGTTTGCTTCGGCTACTTGCAGCAAACCGGCACAATGAACTACCACAAAGAGTGTATGAACTGGGAACAGTTGTCAGAGACCACCACAATCAAGAAAGGGTTGCATGGGCTTGTGCCGAAGTAGGCACTGGTTTCACGGGTGCAAAAGGACTTGCACAAGCATTTTTGCGAGATCTTGGTTCAAATAATGAGGAACTAGAAATCACATATCAGCCAATTCCTGAGGGGGAGGGGCCATGGCTATCTGGAAGGGGCGCATTTGTTTCAATCGGGGGTGAAATTGTTGGTTCAATTGGCGAAATCGATCCCTGTGTAGCAGAATTATTTGAGTTGCGAGTTCCTATTCAGGCGGGTGAATTCGATGTTGAAGCACTGATGAGATTAATACCAGACCCTGTCCATTGAAAATATTTTAAGATGAATATTTAGAATAAGAGCCGTCTTTATTTTTCAGATATGGTTGAGGATCAAAAGTCCCATCTTCTTTCTTTAGATACCAGTATCCATCATCACTCTGAACGTATTCTAAATTTGAACTGGTATCAGAATTCAATACTTCAACAACCGAGGGATCCCCACCATCTGGCATTTCAATATGTGGTTTTGTCAACAAATCTAGAGCTGCTTTGTATTGTTCATCTTCGATATGGCTTCTGTCGGAAAGTAACTCTTCAGAACTATTATCATCGGCACTATAGGTTACAATTTTTTGGCCTTCAGTTTCGGGGGGCTTCTTCTTGAAGGGCCAGAATCCTCCCATGTGCTTCGAAAAGGCCACTAAGACTTAGAATATCCGATTGAATACGTTAAAAATGACAAATTTTGAAATTTCTTTACACAGGCAAGAGCAACTCTTCAAGAACTACGCCAACTCGGAAGGTCATGCGCAGGCGTATTATAATCATGATTCCTGCGGTATTAATCATTTTATCTGGAATACATTTTTCAATATTGTTTGAAAATGAATTTTCTAACTTAAAATTTTCAAATGAAATGGCCAAAGAAACAAAAGAAAACAAAAATGGCAATGGAAGCAGTAACCTATCTTGGGGGCCAAATTCCGGATTAAATCTACATGTTGATACTGGTAGCATAATTACAATGACTGTCAATATCAGTAATGGAGCAAGCATTACAGAAACTGTTAGTTTTACAATTTCAACAGAAACCGGTTGGGAATGTTTTTGGAACGGAACAACAATTCCTTGTAACCAACCAACTCAAATTATTATTCCACCTAGTGGCCTAGGTTGGCCTAAATTTGAAATTCATGTCCCTCCAGTTGTCAATGGCTCCCCATTAGCCTTCGTACAACACCCATTCCAATTGACTGCTATTTCAAGTATTGACAGCGCCCAAGTTCCTTACAACTTCACTTGTGAAATCGATGAATGGTTTCAAGCGGCCTTCGACTCTAATGACATAAACATGAGTTTTGAACCTGGGCAAAAAGAGAGGACGACCGTTACTCTAAGGAACACTGGAAATTCCCCCGCACAATTAGTTGCGCGCGTGGTCCCCTTGGATTCAAATGACCTGCCTTTAGTAGGATTTACTCCAGAACTATCCTATCAGCACGATGGGTGGTTAGTTGGTGTATTTAACGTTCATAATCTAAATGGCCAAGGGGGAAATGGGATTGGTGCAAATTTACAAACAACCATCGATATAGAAATCCAGCCGCCATCCATAACCACGGGGGACATGAAGATTGGAGTCATAGCATGGAGCGCATATAATCCGACTGAGACTGTCATGTTGATAATTGATTCAAGCATAGTTTGGCAGCGTGGTGGGGAACTATTTGTGGAAGATGACTGTGGAGATAATGATGTCTACCCTGAACAGAGTTGTAGTGCTATAATTAGTATTAGCAATACTGGAAATTTCCAAGACACATATGAAATTGATATTGATGCTGAAAGTTGGTTAGATAGCGAATTAAGTCGTCATACAACTGTAATAGAAAAAGATGAAACACAAGAAGCAGCAACCCTGACCCTAACTGTCGAAGACATGGTGCCAGCATTCTCACATGGGAATGCCACAATCACATTGAAATTAATTACTGGGGAAATTCTTGGTAGTGAGACTATTGAATTGCGTGTTGCCCCATTAGTTGATTGGGAATTACGGGCCGTAGAGAGTAGTACTGATTCAAAGGACAATGTTTCAGTAGCATTCACAATGAGAAATCTTGGTAATGGTGATGATGGCTTACAGGTTTCCCTACACGTAGATATGAATGTAGAATATGGTTTCATCCCTCCAGAACAAGCAGAACATGGCTCAGTTACAGGAACTCCTCGTTATTTTGAAATCGAACAAATCCCCCCTGGAGTAAACTTCACTTTCCGTGCATGGATGCATATTCCAAGAAATACGGAAGCAAATGGAACAATTACAATGACAGTAGAAATGCAAAGTACTTTGAAACCTAATGTGATTTTCAGCAATATCACTACTGCCGATTATTTAGCTGAAGATTACAGGCCAGAAAATCTACCAGAAAAATCATTTTTGTTAGATTTAGAAATCTTAATGGCAGAATTTTGGAATGAATTTAATGGTCTTATATTCACCATCATAGTAACAATTATTGGAGGACTAGGGCTTTTCCAAGCCTTGAAACATCGACAGCGAAAGGAGGCTGAATGGAAAGCGAAAATGGCAGCATCTGAGCCACCTGAACCAGAAAAGCCAGAACAATGGATGGACAAATTCAAAGAGAGTTCTGTTTCAACACCAAAGACATTGATGAATGTAGTATCTGATGCTCCAAAAGTTGCAGGAAAAGTATTCAAAGACCTTTTTACAGCCAAATCTGCACCAAAAAGTAAAGCGCGTCAGCAGCCTTCAGAAGATTTACTGGACGCCGCAAATACGGTACTAATACATCACGAAAAAACGAAAGAAAGTGATTTGATTGACGATCTTGCAAGTGAGTTGATTGCCGAGAAGGAAGCACATCCTGCTAACGAATTATTTGATAAAGTAGAATCGGAAACGGGTAGAACAACAAGGAAACCTAAGAGAACTTCAAAAAAATCAGTAAAGGGAGCAGTCAAACCTGTAAAGGTGGGAATTTCTACTCCAGATGAGATGCAAGTTAAATCTCAAAACAACATGGATGAAGAAGAAAATAGTAATGAAGAATTTGATTTAGATTTATGACGGTGATTAAACATGATGCTGGCTGGAATTGATGAAGCTGGCAGAGGACCTTGCCTAGGCCCTTTGGTAGTAGGTGGGTTCGCACTGCCCGAAGAAGACATAATTTTACTTGCCGAATTCGGAATTAATGACTCTAAGTTGCTCTCTAACAAGAAAAGAGAGGCTTGTTTCAATTGGTTAAACGAACAGGCTGAAGAACGTGATTGGAGAATTCGGAAATTGTTGGCATTTCCTGCACACATAGATAATTGGATGACGAATCGATCATTAAATGATCTTGAAGTGGAAATGTTCGCACACATTTCTAACGAACTAATTTCTAGTGAGGTGCCAAATAAAGGTAGATTACATCTAGATGCTTGTGATGTAAACGAAGAACGATTTGGAGATAACGTTGCATCTCGATTAAAGAATTGGCCTTGGGATGGCTGGGATGTAAAAAGCGAACACGGAGCAGATGAAAAACATCTAGTTGTAGGTGCTGCTTCCATCATAGCAAAACAGACTCGTGAAATATTTATTCACGAAATGAGTGAAAAGGAGGCAATTGATTTTGGCTCTGGTTATCCTTCGGACCCTAAAACTCGTGAAATTTTGCCCACCCTTGTTTCAGGCAATTCCCCCCATGAAATGCTACGCTGGTGCTGGAAAACAACAAAAAGAGCCTGGGGTGAGGCCCACGAATCTGAAATTCCAATTAGACCACGTGTAGAACCACTATTGCCTGAAACAAATCTATTCGATTTCTAAGGCTTAACCATGACTACGTTACGAAGGCTCAAGTGATTGGAGTGAAACCGAGACTTCATGAGCGAATGGCTGCCAGATGATGAAGTTACACTTCTGATTCGAAAGTATGCCTTTCAAAATGCCTTGGAATACGATGGCAAAGGACAAACAGGTTCTGTACAAGGAAGAGTGTTAGGTGAAAACCCTGAATTGCGAGAGCACGCTAGATTTCTGTTTAATATTATTGAGCCTGTTGTATTAGAGGCAAACAAAATATGGGCTGATAAGGGAGCAGAAGAAGTCCGTAGAATTTTGGAGAATGAGGCACCCGAGGCACTCGAAAAGCGTGTAAAAGAGCGTCGGGAGGGGTTGCCTGAATTACCGAATGCTAAGAAGGGGGAAGTCGTGCTTAGATTCGCCCCTAACCCCAATGGCCCACTAACTCTGGGGCATAGCAGAGGGGTAATCATTAATTCAGAATATGCTAACATTTATTCTGGTAAGATTATTCTCAGATTTGATGATACTGATACAAAAATTAAGCGACCTGATTTGAAGGCATACGATTGGATACAAGATGATTTCAAATGGCTTGCAGGACGGAAACCAGACACCGTCATTGAAGCTTCAGCAAGAATGGATGAATATCTTAGATTCGCTGAAAAATTCATTTCTGAAGGCCACATGTATGTTTGCACATGCTCCGGTGAAGATTTCAAACAGTTCAGGATTGATAAACAAGATTGCCCTTGTCGGAACAATGACTCTACCGAGAATGTAGAAAAATGGATTAAGATGAATGATTCTGATGGTGGTTATTCAGAAGGTGAAGCGGTTGTTAGAGTCTGCACTAATATGGAACATAAAAATCCTGCATTGAGAGATTGGCCGGCTTTGAGAATTCAGACAACACCGCACCCAAAGGTGGGAGAAAAATACCGAGTTTGGCCACTATTAGATTTCCAAAGTGCTGTTGAAGATTATCTACAAGGTGTCACTCACATCATAAGAGGAAAGGATTTGATGGATTCTACAAGAAAACAACAACTGCTCTATGAAATGACTGGCTGGACATATCCAGAAACCCTCTATTGGGGGCGAGTTAAAGTCCATGAATTTGGAGGTTTTTCAACATCTCAGATGAAAAATGATATCGAAGAAGGGAAATATTCTGATTGGGATGATCCTCGCCTACCCACTGCCAAAGCAATGCGTAGAAGGGGGATTTCGGCAGATGCAATGAAACGTTTTTGGGTTGAGTTATCGCTTACTGAGAAGGACATCTCTATTCCACTTGCTACTCTGCAATCACATAATGCAAAAGTGATTGACAAAGATTCCCCTCGGCTATCATTCATTCAAGAACCTGTGAAATTAACATTAACTAAAGAAGATGTGAAAATACCAGAAATTCTTGAAATCCCGAGACACCCGCTACATGAAGAATTTGGATTTAGGAAATGGCAATTAGAGGTTGAAAAGGAATTCGAAGTGTATATTGAAAAAGATGATTATGAATTTGCAATGTCAAATAATGGATTACTACGACTGAAAGATTTTGCAGATGTTCAGATTTATTCATCACAGAATGGTAAGATCACTAGTTTGACCAAGAGTGACGGGAGGGCTATAATTCACTGGTTGGCAGCAGGGATGGAGCATCCTTTCGCCCTAAATAAACCAGATAAAAATGGAGAATGGGGCGTTGTTAATGGGCTTCTTGAAAACAACGACTACCCCTTAGGGCAGATACTCCAACTTGAGAGAATAGGATTTGCAAGGCTTGAAAGTTCAGAAATGATTTGGACCCATTCCTAATGTAATTCATCATTCATGTTGAGCAAGGCGCTTGATAGCTGGCCGTGCTTCAATATGAGCTAGTGCCTCGCGATAATCGTTGGGTGAAAAATATCCGGAGAACTTACCGTCAGAATCTACAGCCACTACGGCATGTGGCTTCCTTTCATTCATCAACTCAATGATTTCATCAACCTTGTCATGTTGATCAACTTCCATAACGTCAGCATCCATGTGTTCGCCCACAGTTTGACTGGAGGGGTCACCGCCCCCGGAAACTGCAGCCAATACCTGATTTGGTGTTACAATGCCTTTCACTTTATTGTCGTCACCAAGTACAATCAAAATTCCCCTCCCTAGGGATAACAACTTACTCGCAGCATTAGATATTGAATCCTCCATATCAACAACATCATGTTCATCAGTCAAAATCAAGTCGGACACCTTCACATCATCCATGTAATCACTATAGTGATGGCTGGCATACAGGTTCATGAATATGTTGCTCAAAGGTTCTAAATTAAATGACTTGAACTAGTTTCGGAAAAAACTGAAACTCGCGAAATAGTGGTTTGAGGGGGCTCACCCATCCGTTGCCTTGAAAGAGCGAAAGAGTGCCCACGCACTTCGGGGAAACCAATGAGCGGGGAAAATAGGGTAATTATTGTCCTTCTAGCACTACTTCTAACGTTCATCCCAAACAACCACCTGACAGGAGAGGTTGAAGCACAAATCACCTGCTGTGATGCTGTAGAAGGCAAATACTACTTGCTAGGTGAGGGGGATGAGGCTGGAAAGGGCACCCTAAGTCCATTTTCCGCTGATTTAGGGACTAGGCATGAAGTTTGGATTTCGTCATCTGTCAGTCAATTAACTGAAATCGCTAGATGGAGGATTCCTCAGGCGACCACAGGTAGTTATCCAAGTTCGACTTGGTCATTAACTGTTAACTATGAGGTTGAAAATGCTGCGGGAGTACAAGCCAACGTTTCAGCAGAAGTAAAAATTGGTGGAAAGTCATGGGTTGGATATTCAAACACCAACCCATCATACACTCCAGGAGAAGGATCTGTTGATGTTAGTGTAGATATTGATGAGCAAGGCCAGATTCTATCTAGTGGCGAATTGATTGTTGTTGTCTTGAGCGTACAGAACTTAATTTTAAATTCCCCCGGAGATGAGGCGGGAGTACGGTTTGTGTGGGGTACTGAGGAGAACCCGTCTAACCTTCAGGCCACTATCCCATTAGTGAAAATGGATTGGCAACCTGCACTTGTAGATGGGAGAAATGTACAAATTCCAGTCATTTTACGCTCTGGAGAAGGTTCATCAATTTGGGAGAAATCTGTTTCTGAATTCAAAATTGACGGAGTTGTTGTAGATTCTGTGATTGCTACGGTTCACAACGACGGGGCCCAAATTTATCTTAACTGGATGGCACCCAATAGTGCAGAGGATGGAGTGTATGATGTCAATCTGTCACTAACTGTTTCAGATGATCAAATTCAACCATTTACCGGTGGCTTTTCTTATGCATTTGTATTTGGTGCCGGAAGTGGTAGCGGTCATGGGGTGTTCCCAACAGATGAACCCCTAAGAAGCGGAGGTAGTCAGTTAAGTGTTGATATTGATGCTAAAGTAGAATCTGGCGATAGAATTAGAAGGGCGACACAAATTAATCTAGAAGGCCCGATGGCAACATGGATTAGATGGGGGCTAGACAACATTGGAAATGATTCCCTTGACTCTTTATCCCAGTGGAGACAGGTACAAGGCAGTTCATCAACCGAAGGAACTAGGAACAATGATCAAGTTGATCCTGTAGAGATTCAAGCTTTGGAGACACATCTCTCTGGAAGGGCTTCATCATTGAAGAAATTCTTGTTTGATGGGCTAATGCTAGAACCGGGTAGAATCCTAGGGGTTGAGCCGATAGAAGCAGCAGCAGCACCAACAGTAAAAATAAATGTCAGAAATGATTTTGGCTTCAGCGATTCACGAATCACCATAACTATTGAATCCCTTGAAAATATTAAAATTGGCGAAAAAAGCGTCCTATTTGACAACTTTATCAGACCACAACCATCAGCAACGCCAATTTGGTCAGAACTAACTCTTGAAGCACGACTATCAACCTCAATGATGGTAGGCACCGCAGGAGTTGAGGGGAGTGGTATCGATTATCGTCACAATAGATACATAGTTTCAGAATCAATCCATGTGAGCACTACAACATTATCAGGCGAAGAAGAAATGTCTGATTATTCTGTAGCCTATGTTATTGGAGATATTACTCACTCGCCATTAATTTCACTCCTAGAATCATTAGTGGTTGTGGCACTATTTTCTCTACTTTCTTGGAGAATGACAAGAAATAAGCCTCAAACTGGTTTTTGGCTTACTTCTCTATTATTTTCCGGAGTATGGGGTTATTCCTACATTTTTGCACTACCCCTCTTCATTATGATTGGTGCTCTTGTTATTACCGGAATTGTTTCATTATCCGTGGCGGTTGTAACCCCTAGAATTAGTTTTGAAGATTCGATTGCTGATGAAGCCGCACATCTATCAATTATCCCATTTAGACGCAAGCATAGAGAGAGTAGAATGCCTACAATAGAATGTCCGGTTTGCTCGGAGTCAATTTCAGTCCAATCAAAAAGTCGTCCCGTAAGAATAATTTGTTCTATCTGCGACTCTCGCCTAAAAATTAGTTGATTATCAATATGAATTGGCAATCAATTGTTCTATTAATACATTAATTGAAGATTGAGTACCATCGAATCTATTTTGTATTTCCACTAGAATAGAATGTAAATCTCTATCCGAATGACTGATTTTTATTCTGCGCCATACCAATTCCTCAAGTCGTGTAATTGAAATTTTTTCAGCAATTACTAGCGGCAGCACTAGTTTGCTCATTGCTTCGGCCTTAGAATCAGCATCTAGCACCGACCAAGTTTCTCTAGTACTAACCTCCCTTTCTTTATCCAATCCACTTAGTTCAGACAAATCAGGTGTTTCTACTTCTGGAAGTGGTAAAACCCTAATCGAACCTTCTTCACGTAGATGATTGAGCAATGTACTGTAAATTGGATCATAACCTTGGTCAATAGAATCGGCCCACCAATTACCTGCAAGAAGAAATGGCCTTAGGCGCCTAGTCCTTTTTCCATCAGGGGCAACTAATTCTGCTAATCCAGCAACTTGTGAAACTGGAGATAAAACCCCTCGTTTCGGCTCACCATCTAATCCACGCAATCCTACCGAGAATAAAGGCGCAAGGTCGAGGGAAATTGAATCAATTGACGGATCTAGTTCCCTTTCTGAAATTATATCTTCTGAAATTATGATGCAAGGTGGAGAGACTTGACGTGGAGAAAATCTTCGGCGATAAGGGATTTCAGCATCAAGCATGGCCGCTTCTAAAATTGCAGAAGCAACTACACCAGTTAAGGATGAAGGAATTAGAATAGAGACCGTTGAAGACTCCAGCAATTTTTCTGAAACCGAACGCAGTTCATCAGCTATTGGAGCAAATGCCTCTAGGCCAAGTAGGGAGCGCACGTATTGGGCAGAGTGCCTCCCGTTCAAAAGAACAACTATGTATGGGGGAAAATGCTTATTCAACCATTAATCTTAGTTCTTCGCGCTTATATTTCCAATCTTCTGAAAGCAGCCCTTTTTCTCGGTAATAACGGGCTGAACGTCTAATTTTCGATTCAATGAGAGTTAATTGGCGGCTGTTATGCAAATCCTTACGATTATTCTCTAAGTGATCTATAATGCCCTGTGCCTTCCGCATCATGTTCATCAACTCTTCAGGCACATCTCTAGTCTTTCCGTTTTCTGAAAGTACTGCACCTACGGTTTTACCAAGTAATAGTTTGACACTTGGGACTGCATGCTGATCCCTAAGGATGGTACCAATCATAGCATTTGAGTGCCCTGCATCATGTAGTTCAACGATTAATCCCTCAACCATGTTTTTGTCCTGTTCAGACCAAACTGGAGCTTCAGAAACGTTGGGGCGCGTTGAGCCTGAACGGCCTTTTCCACCACTGTGCATACGAGACACTAGAACACCTTGAGCGAGCCGCCGACCTACTTCCCATTCATAACCGCTCCGCCTCTCTACGAGAGGCATCATAGCCTGTGTTTTGTCTTTGCAACCATGCCAGGGCTTCCAAAATACTCCCATTTTGAAGCAATACTTCTGGCACTACCAATCAATTGCCCACCCCTGAAAAGTAATATTTCATCACCAATTCGCACATCGCCGGCCACTTTTTTAATCATTGGAGAAAATATATCCCCTCCTAGTTTAGGGCCATCATTAAGATGAACTTCGGATAATGTTTTACTTTCAGCCAACATTTCCAAGGTCCCCTTAGCAAATGCAAATCTACCGTCCCGCGGGTGCCACATTGCTAACTGTTCTTTACCGCGCAATATCTTCCAACGCGGAGGTTTGCCACCTACATGCGCCTCTGCCAACCAATCATCATTATTATGCAACCATCTGGATATCGCTTTCATTTTTATTAGAAGGTGTTGTTTCTCACTCATCCTGTAACCGCTATAGAATCGTTCTGCTGCTTCTTCTGATGCTAGGTTAAGCCTCTCAAGTGATGATTTTGAACCGGCGCTTTCCCCAATCCTAGTATCAATGGTTTCGACACCTATTTCACTAATTTCTAAGTCAATCCCACTATGATTGATTACAAGTTCATACTCATTGTTGGCAACAATTGATTTCACAAGATTTCTAATATTATCTATTTCTTCTTTATCCCAATCACCAGTTACAGGGATGTCATAATGGCCTGCTGGCCATAATTCCTCCAATTCACGTGGGACCAAACCAAGTGGAGCAGTTACCATAACCTCATGAAGTGGCCGATGGCGGAGATTACGACGGAATCTTCTATGAGATTGTGACATTGAGTATGGCTTGCGGGCGCTACAGGGAAGTAATATCAAAACTTTTGATTGTTCTTTTGGTGTTCTATATTTGGTATCAATTCTATGGATCCAATCAGCAATCAACGGATCTTGTCTGCTAATTGCACTGTTACAACGTAAAATTGTACCATCTTTTACAAATCTCCTCAATGGCGCCCCTTTAACTAATTTACAAACTGATGATGATTCTTTAGATAGCAACTCAGAAGTAGCTATTTCATCAGACAATGCAGCCCTCATCAAACGATCATGGTGACGAAGATGCTCCACTAAGCGTGGTGAATTAAGAGCGCGTTTTTCAACTAGAGCGCGCAATGAACCGTTTTCTATTGCAATTTTCACGGCTGAAAGTTCTTTACTCCAATAATCAACCTGATTCAAAAAATCACAACTCTCTCCGTATTCCGCATGTGGCTTCCTTGGACCATCCTGGGTGAGAATATAGCCCATTGATTCGGCCTGCCTTGAGCGAGTGAAGTCAAATAAATCAACTCCGAACCATGATAGAATCGCTAGATTATCAGGCCCACCAATTCCCGGGCACCAAATCAACGAGGAAGGAAAAGTGACTCTTATAGCAGAAATTGCGGTTACCAATTTATTGGGATGATTGGCCAATTGTAGTGCGTCAACAATTGCTATAATTTCTGGTTGTTCTTCTAACTCCAATAAATTTACATCGTGCATCAATGATTGCCAAGAAATTGCTAGAACACCACTATTAGAACGGCCCCGCACTCCAGAATCAGCTTCTTCCAAGGAAGGAGGTAAGATATGATTCAACTGACATTCCCATTTTGGATTATCACAATCAAAGGGCATTGTAAGAGCACCCCTCCCCGTTATTTTCATTTTTGCAGGTAAAGAAGTACTGTCATAACCAACAATAAAGGGCACTATTTCAGCACCAATATTTGCATCTTCCAAATCATTTTCCGTACCTACTAATGCTGGAGTTTTACAAATCGGAGACTTTCTATCGCCTAACGCAATTACTCGGGAATGGCGTAATCTGTGGGCGACGGTTCGGCCAAGGGTGGAGTCAATCACGATGGTGGCCACCTATGCGCCATAATTGAATGATTCTAAATGCCTAGATACTAGCCGTGAAGATGTGAGCAGGGCATCTATACCCGTAATATTCGCCTTTCTGATGATAATCTCATCATTACCGATTGCAACAGAACTGCCTGAAGCAATCATATCAAAAAATACTGAAACTATCGAGTTATCAGTTGGCGACACTATTTGGGATGAAAATATTAGCATACGTGAAAGTCAATTTTGGATTTACATTTCATGCCCTTCAGAAACAAATTGTGAAGAAATAAATCTTACCGTTACTGATTCCTCGGGAACGGAATTTTCCACAACTGGAAGATTTCATCTTGAACTGGATGGAAATCTTAGTGCGGGTCAAGTATCCATAGTAGTTACTCGCGCAGGAGATACAGCACAAGAGTTAATGATTA
>MDTE01079418.1_pt1 | contig 17353 bp, 11 predicted proteins | sample 811231 | NCBI WGS metagenome assembly MDTE01 (sample SAMN05326651, study PRJNA326480) | marine metagenome | isolation source: seawater | place: Indian Ocean: Red Sea | collected 2010
CAGATTCGCAGGCAGGTTGACTCTTTGATCGCAACGACATCTGCACTACGGGGCTGGTCATCCAAGAGCGACATTTCCCCAAAGCAAGTGCCTTTATACAACGCTACTATCGTGTTGCTGCCTTTGCGAACTTCGACCTGACCATCCACGAGCAAAAAAAGGCTATCGCCTTGGTCACCCTCTACTATGATCATACTGTCTTTGTCATAGCTTATTTCTTCTGTTATCTCAGCAATTTTGCCCAGAGATTGAAGCGGCAAATTACAAAACAAATCGACCTGTGCCAGTTCAACAATCCGCTCTACAAGGTCCATGTACATTTTCCCCGTTTCTTCGGGTTCGTTTACTTCGGGATGACTCAAGCGTTTACCCGCATCACAGCATATGTGTTCGTCGACCTGCCAGGGGCAGTCTTGCCATCCTACCAAATCTTCTTCCGAAGAAGCAATCTCAAGAGTATGGATAACCGCCTCCCGCAATGAACCAGTCAACAATTGGTCACACAATTCGGCGACTGTCGCGAATGCCCCCTGACGAGCCAGGGGAGTTATATGGCTATTAGATACAATTTCGGGAACGCAATTTTCGGATCCTACAATGCGCAAGGCCAAAGCCAGGCGAATCAATCCTGCCTGCATTCGCGTTCGACGATGCAAGTCGCTCTCGTTACCATCTACAGAGAAAAAAGCATTCGCTTCGTTTAGTAAATCCTTAGCGTAATCACCACTAAGGCCCCCATAGTTTGAGATTCGTTCTGGAGCAACGCACAGTTTGCGCGACCACAACTCATGCAATAAAACATTGTCTATACTACTAATTTTCTCGTTCCAAACTGTTTCAACCGTTTCGTGGGCTATCTGCTCGTCAACTACGCAGGCCCCAAATAGTGCCAATTTACCATCCACTAGCTGCAAAACCCAGTCGATATCATTGTGTCGAAAGACAACCCGGACTGCCACGCGAATCAAAGCTGCATTTCCGACCGTAAGCACCCGTTCTATGAGAGAGCGCAAGAGCTCAATTTCATCCGTTCTCGCTGCGCGTAGAAGCCTAATCAGGAAGATATTGTCGCGATAAATACGGTCTCTTTGCTGCAATTCACTTAGCGTGTCATTTTGAACAATTTTGTCCTGCTGAAGACCAGCCAATTTCTGCCAGCCTAAATGGTGAAGTTCGTCGGTCGGAATTAATGAAGCTAAGAGGGCAAATTGTTCATCACTGGTATCTTCATCGGCAAGAACATCTACACCGATATCCACCGCACGGGATAGTGCCATTGTAGGTACCCGGTCAAACTGATGGATAGCGTGCAACGTTCTGACAATCGGCATAGTACCAGGAATACTCAATATCCGGTTCCAGTCTTTGTGAACGCCAGTAATAACACCTGTCAATTGTACAATATGGTTCATCAACGGCGATTTCGATTTCAAAATATCTTCGATGAAGAGCGACTCTCTAGAAGCCTCTCTGTCAAATAGGAGTAGCTGCCAAAGCGCCATGGAACGGGTTTCCGGGCTTAGTACGGTCCGCTTTGCTGTGGCCATATAGGGCAGGGGGATGTTGTCGGGCTCTTTGTCAGAAAGTTGTAGCGCTACGGCTACGCTACGCTCAGAACGAGTGAGCAAAACTTCTTGTAAGAATTTTTGGTTTTCAGCCGTTAGTAACTTGACTTTCTGATCGTCATAAGAGTTGAATCGATCCGCAGCATGGGCCAATATGCCGACGTATTGTTTACGCACTAAGACCAAAATGAAGATCCACGCCAGGCTCAATATGGCAACGGTTGCTGCGATGGTTCTGAACAGGACATCCGATTCGCCGAGGAACTCAAAACCGATCATCAGTAAACCAGCCAAGCCTATAGCAACAGGTTTTACTATACCACCCAATGTCGATTGCAATCGAGCCTTTGATGATATCGGAAGTGGAATTGAGAGCATTTGGCTGAGCGGGTCGTTAATACTATATCGCAGTAAATGTTCATTCCCTTTCATAAACATTTGAGTCATCAAGCTCGGGCTGGTTGCCCGATATATACCCCCCAAGACGAACCCGATGGGCATAAGTATTAAAGTGCCGAATAGACCCAGAGTTCGAACTAGGTACTGTGCTAAACAGACTTGGACGAAGAATGACAGCGTACCGATCAATCCATAGAAGGTGCCAAAAAATCGCGTGAGCTCGTCGGATGAGTATAAGTTGTTAGCGGCCAGTTTGAACTGATAATCGACTATGCTTGCCACAATAAAGGTGATCGAGGTCAGTGCAACTAGGGTCAGGCAATATCGTTGAATCTCTTTGGGTTGTTTTCGCAGACTTTTATGTATGCTATCGCGTTTCTTTTCCAGGTGATCTAATTGGGTAGCGGCCTTCTCTGCTTTGGAAAACATCCAGCCGCAAACGAATAGAGCCATGGCAACAATTAGCAATAGTACGTCGGTTCCCGTATAGGGAGTCATAAAGCCCGCAACAGCACCACAAGCAATATTACCCAATATCTGACCGGATGTAATAAGGCTGTATAAGCGCTTTGCTTGTCGCGTATTAAACCAGCGATTTGGCAAGAGCCAGAAACGGACCATGAGCAAGGCGGTCATGATTTCCACCCAAAAGTACAGTCCGTATATTGTTGCATCCCCTAAGGTGCCGCGAGTACTTTCACCGATGGAGAGCAGAAGAAAGAGCGCTGCGTAAGTAATGGAAAAAAACCAGAAATAGTCCCGTGTAGCCTTTGCCGGATTGCTGTGCAGTGGAATCCAACCACTTAATTTAGTAGCCGCAACTACGGCAAAAGCAACGCCGACGTACATAGGGGCCAACGCCTCGGCTAAACCGGCGTTAAGAAAAAGTGCATCGCGCACTGTTCGAGCCATCAGCAACGCAAAAACTAGTGCGGCAAATGTCGAGAAAAGCCACAGTACGGTAGCTCTTTCTCGTGGTTCTACCTCTATATATGTGAAAAGCTTATTACCCATGGGGGTATGACTGGATCGCCTATTTTGGACTATTCAAGGCGAGGTTCCTGTGGTTCGCGATAACGTCTTCCGGACTGAGGTCGGCCAACCAACTATGCGGTCTTTGCATTGAGCCATACGAAAATACGACAGCAAGCTCTAAGCGATCGTCTATATGCTGGATCAGGTACTGAACTTGCTGATGACACCGGCCGATGAGTTGGATCGAGCCCAACCGGCTGAATTGACTAGCAAATCCAAAAAAAAACCGACTCGTCGGTCAAACTAGCCTCTGTCAGCCAGGCACTCAGAACGCGACCGAACACGGTATAAAAGTGAAGAGGGTCGACCTACTCTACGTTAGATAAGGCGCTGCCCCGTTGCCCTGTCGTTAGGTGGTTGAGCACAATTTCGCTTGAGTCGTCCACTTTCTACACTTGGCCCGCTTCCACGGCCTAGCCTTTGGCATACTCATGATCAAAGAATTTGCAAAAAAATAATGTGATCATACTGATAAATATGGGCATCTTCGCGCATCCGGCCATTTGTCAGAGCGGTTTATTGGCCTCGGCTTCAAGCTGACTCAAAATCTGTTCGATATCGCCGCCCTTCACCGCTTCCACCATAGCTTTTTCGATCATGCCCCGTATGAATTCGTAGCCTACTTTGGCGGGCTCGGGCTTGCCATATTCAAGCAGATCATAGGCAGTCCGGTAGGACTGTTCGAGGGCTCGCGCCGTGCTTTTGCGTACCGGGAAGTAGTTACTGCCCCGCACCCAGTGTTCTTGCTGGAGTGGCTGGGTGAACCACTTGATAAACAACCAGGCAGCCAGTTGCTGGGCCGGCGTGCTTTTGCACACCGAGAGGCTTCCGCCATACACATTCTGTACGGGTTGTTTGCCTTCATAGGGCAACGGCGCCACATTCCATGCGAAGCCAGCACCGGACTCTATGCTATTGATAAAAAAGGAAAGCCGTGAAGAAGATCGGATCTCAAAGAGTACCTGTCCGCCACCAAAACCGGACTTCTTTTCTTCAGACAGCAATTCCAAAACGCCTTCGCTCTGCAGATCCCGGAGCAACTCTAAGGAAGCTCGAGCCTGAGGCGTGTTCAAGGTGTAGACGCTGCCGTCCGCACTGACGAAATCTCCACCGCGACTAAACACCATAGCAGCCAGACGGCTGGCATCCACATTGAGCGAAATACCTATGCTATAACTGGGATCTACAGATCCGCTGAAGGGTTGTTTGGCTGCTTGTCGACACATGCGGGCAAATTCATCCCAATTTTTCGGGGGACCTTCGTAACCCAGTTCCTGAATCCAGGCCTGGTTGTAGTAGAGGATTTCCATCGAGCGACTGGGAAGTAGGCCGACCTGGATACCCCGAATATTGTCCTGTTGTAGAAAAGCCTGGTTATAGTCGGCCCGTTCCTCGGCTCCAAGGCCCCATTTGGGCGAATTCATATAGGGATTGAGATCCACCACGCCACCTGCCTTGTAATAGGCTTCAGCCTGGTAGTTATAGGCCGGTACAAGTTGCGGTAGATACCCTCCCTGGAGGCCTGTCAGCATCTTGTTGTAAATAGCGTTGTAGTCACCGATGTACTCGCCTTTTACCACGATGGAGTGAGAATTTGAACTATTGAACTTGTCGATAAGAGTGTTAATTGTCTTTTCTCGATCACCGCGGTACTGATGCCAGAAAACCACTTCCTGTCCACTGGGGTCTACTTCTTCCAGCCCCCCCTGGGCGGACGTCTTCTTTCGGTCTTCTCCACAAGCACACAAGATACCTGCCAACAAAATCGGTACAATTAATTTTTCGGGCTTCATAATCCATCCTTTCGACGTGGAGTAAAAGCTTTAGAAGCCGTCCCAGATTTCTCGATAACTATAGAAACAATACTGTGGACATTTTTGGCAAAAAAATCCGTTCCCTCAGGTTGGTATCTTCAAGACCAAATCAAAGAAACCACCGTCACAAGGCAACAGCACATGGATCTAGCAGAGAAAATACGCAATGGCCAGTCAGCCACCAAACCGCAACGGTGATTCACCACCATCTTAGCTATGCGCGGAAAGTTTGATTCAGTACCTGTCCCACCTTGATTGCATCACCGAGCAAGACGGCTTCCAGTCCTATACCCAAATATTAGATCACATCTCACTTAAACTTACCCTGCGCGTCGTCGTATTGGACCAGCACCATAAGGAAAAAACGCGGTATGCCCTGTTCTTTTCCACCGACCTATATTTAGATGCGGTGACGCTTTTCCACTGGTATAATGCGCATTTTCAAAGTTTTTGAATCCACCTAGATCGGAGTGTCTAAAGGGAAAGACATACAAAATATCACTGCGATAGTTGCTTTTGATATTTCAAGGAAAACCTCCTGCCAAAGGCTTCAAGGGATGGATGCACTCGTACTAAACGACATCGACAATGAGCCTACTATACGCAATACCCACTTATGGCGCAAGAGCTATATCCACGACGCTAAAAGTCATGCAGACTGTCGTAGCTGATCGAGTTTTAGCGTCGCCATTTGCGAAGCAATACCATAGCTTTTCCAAGCCTCGTCGAAATAATCCGATGGCCCCTTGTCCATGCTTTTTAGTTGGTGATTATAAAACGGCTCGAAGCAGAAGCCAGTATCTGAGGCCACCATTGAGCACGAGATTTGCGGTATCGAGCTCATCTTGCGCAAGACTCACCCGATCGTGAAAAGACAGCGATTCAACAATTGCGAAACGATCACGGTCACCAAATGGACCCCGGGACTGGGAATGGCCATTAAAAAGGTTCAGGCCAAAATGTACATTCGACCTGAACCCTTTATTTATCATGGTGCCGGAGGAGGGACTCGAACCCACACACCCGAAACGGATACTGGATTTTGAATCCAGCGCGTCTACCAATTCCGCCACTCCGGCTTCAACTATGGGGGGATAAAATAGGCCCCGCCCCACAAAATGTAAAGCCTAGAAATCCTCCCTTTCACTCTTGGGTTTGCCGAGAATCTCCATGTAAACGACCGCGTCGCGCGCCTTCTGCGGATTGAGATCCCAGTGTCCCACCCGGGCCCTGCGCCCGGTACGAGAACGCTTGCGGGATTTTTGGCGCCGAACCTCTTCTGCCTTCTGAGCCCGATTCTCCTGACGCCAGCGTTCCATCTCCAATGCCCGGTCATCGACAGCGGGCACCACGAGTTCGGGCTCGACAACAGGCTCGAGTCCCTCCTCTTCGGACGAGTCCGGTTCGGTTTCCTTGGCAGCAGGTTTGAAATCCTCGAACGGATCGCCCTCGAAAGGCCAGCCGAAACTCGGCTCTTCTTTCTGTTCCTCTACCTCAACCGGCGCAGAAGCCTCGGATTCTTCTGCCTGATCCTGCCGCTCGCGGATCGCCTCTTGCTGCTGCGCAGCCTCTTCCAGCTGTTTTCGGCGCTTGCGACGCTCCATCAGCGCCGAAAACATACTGAAGAGTAAGAAGAGAAGAAAAAGTACGATTTCCATGCGGTTAGTTTTCCTTATCCCCACCGCTGTCCGAAATCGAATCGCGCATATCGGTATCGGCCTGGATATTGCGCATGCGATAGTAATCCATCACACCCAGATTGCCTTCGCGGAAGGCCTCGGCCATCGCCCGCGGTACCTCGGCTTCGGCTTCTTTGACCCGCGACTCCATCTCGACGACCTGGGCTGTCATCTCCTGCTCGCGCGCCTGGGCCATCGCGCGCCGCTCCTCGGCTTTGGCCTGAGCGATCTTGAGATCGGCGTCGGCCTGATCGGTCTGGAGTTTAGCCCCGATATTCTCACCGACATCGACATCGGCGATATCGATCGAGAGTATCTCGAACGCGGTCTCTGAATCGAGTCCCTTTTCCAGTACTCGCCGCGAAATCAGATCCGGGTTCTCCAAAACTTCCTTATGCGTAGCGGCCGAACCAATCGTGGTTACGATGCCTTCACCGACTCGTGCGATGATCGTCTCCTCACCGGCGCCGCCGACCAGGCGGTCAATATTGGCGCGCACCGTCACCCGGCAAGTCGCCTTGACTTGAATCCCGTCTTTGGCGATCGCCGCGATCAGCGGCGTATTGATGACTTTGGGATTGACGCTGACCTTGACCGCGTCGAGCACATCGCGACCAGCCAGGTCGATGCTCGCCGCACGCTCGAAGGTCAACTCAATATTGGCCTTGTCGGCTGATATCAGCGCCAGAATCACAGCGTTGACATTGCCACCGGCCAGAAAGTGAGCTTCCATACTCTCCAGCCCGACTTCCAGCCCCGCTTTGGTCGCACTGATCTTCGGACCGACGATCTGACGCGGCGGCACCTTGCGCAGCCGCATACCCACCAGGTCCTTGAATATCGACACCTTAACCCCGGCGAAAAAAGCCGAGATCCACAGACCAACCGGCACGAAGTACGTAAAGAGAGTCAGGAATAGGATAATACCAGCTAGCACTAAAAGCGGAAAGAGGACATCCATAGCAAAAGCTCCTTATGGGAGTGAACTAGTTTTCTTCTGGGCCGAGCTGATGGACAACGACGCGATTTCCGGCAACCTTCAACACCTCGACCCGCTCACCACGCTCAATATAATCGCCCTCGCTGACCACGTCGATCACCCGCTCACCGAATTGTGCTCGACCCGCTGGCCTAAGAGTTGTCAGCGCCTCGCCGACCTGCCCGAGCAGATCCTCGCGACCCGGCGTAGACGAATCGTAGCCGGCCTCGCGGGTCATGCCGCCTCCGAGTACCATGCGATCCCAGGCACGCACCTTGAGCATCAACCGCACCAGCAGCGCAGTGCCAACCAATCCTACACCAGCCACCACCCCTGCCGCAAGCCCCCCCATCTTGACATAGGCAAAGACCACACCGGCTACGGCCGCAATAAAACCGATAATGCCGAAGATATTGAGCCCCGGAATGACGAATATCTCCAGCAGCACCAGCACAAAACCCAAAACCAGCAGCGCCAGTGCATAGATCCATTCGAGCAACTCTCCACCGAGAAAGCTCATAGGGCTCTCACCACCACTCGACTGCCCCGGGCCTCGACGATTTTGATCGGGCGCTGGGCCTCGATGAATTCTCCATTGGCGATCACGTTGATTCGCCGTCCTTCTATCATCGCAATGCCCGAAGGACGCAGGAAACTCATAGTCACACCCTCCTTGCCAATCAGATCCTCGTCATCGTCGCGTGAGGAGGCGGTATAACCGGAGGAAGCCTTGACCTCGTCGTCGAGGATCAGGCGACGAAAAGCGGAAAAACGCGGCATCGAGCGCATAACCACAAACGATAACACGATGGCCAGGATCATCGAGATCGACATCCGGGTAACAACCCATGCGATCTCGTCGATACTCCACAACGCCGGATCGTCGCTCAACTCGACCTGCGTAATCACCAGACTCGTTACCATCGCCGTGATCCCGGCCAGCCCCACCAGGCCGAAACCCGGGATCGCAACCAGCTCAAGGATCAGCAGCGCCAGACCAGCGGCGAAAAGCGCTAGCTCCTGCCATTCGGCGAGATGGACCACCAGATGACTGCCGAAGAAAAGTCCCAGCGCCACCAGTGCCAGAGTCCCACCCAGACCCCACCCCGGGGTGCGCACCTCGGCGATCAGGCCGAACATCGCCACCGCCAGCAAAATCGAAGTAACAATCTGATGGGTTAAGATCCGCAGCACATGCTCGGCCCAGTTGAGTTCGGCATATACGACTTCAGCCTCACCCAGATCGTATATGCGCAGGAGCTCGACCATGGTTTCGGCCGTCTCGTCGGACATCTGCCAGTTGAGTGCCTGCTCGGTAGTCAGGGTTGCCGGCCGCCCGGCCTCGGCGCTCAAACCAGGCACATCAACGCGTTCATCGACCATCGCATCGACGACCTTGACATTGCGCCCGGTGCGCTCGGCAGTAGCGCGCAGTTCGGCGCGCATATAGGAAGTGACCTTGTCGCTGGCCTTGGTCCCCGAGCCATCGACCGGCGTCACCGCTCCCATCGTCGCTCCCTGAGCCATGACGATCTTATCGCAGGCCAGCGCGATCAGCGCACCTGCCGAAATCGCCCGCTTATTGATGAATGCGATCGTCAACGCCTCAGCATCCAGGATGGCATCGCGGATCACAGTACCTGCGTCGACCCGTCCACCGAAGGTATCGATTTCGAGGACAATGGCGTCGACCCCGATTGAGTCGGCCTCCTGGATCACTCGCTCGATAAAAGCGGAGACACCCAGATCAACCATACCCTCGAGCTTGACATCGACGTGGTACACCGTCTGAGCCTGGACCCCACTGGCGACTAGCACTAGGAACGCTATATGGTGAAGATATCGCATTGTGCTCATACCTTTCAAGAATCTAGATTGTAATCTAATTACCTGCACGTTGTCAATATCCCTATTTGACGCTCGCGATTTCCAATCCTACTTTGTTCCTGCGATTGTATTTGCCTCGCTCAGACAGACTGGAATTACCATGCCCCGTAAACTCGAAATTCTGCTCAAAGGCGGTCATATCATCGACCCCGCCAACGAGATCGACGGCATCGGCGATCTCGGCGTACTCGACGGCCGCATCGCCCGCGTCGAGGAGAATATCCCCGTTGAGGATGCCGAGCGCGTCATCGATGTCGGCAATCTCATCGTCGCACCAGGTCTGCTCGATATACACGTCCACAGCTATTTCACCCGAGCCCGCGGACCCGGTATGCTGGTCGGCAGCCTCAACGCCGATGCCCACTTTCTCAAAGAGGGGGTCACTACCTGCGTCGATACCGGCACCGCCGGCGCCGAAGAATTTGCGCACTTTCGCGAGACCGTAATAGATACATCCAAAATTCGGATGTACGCCTTTGTCAATATCGCCGCACCGGGCATGGGCGACCCCGAACAGATCGTCGCCAACCTCGACCCCAGACGAGCGGCGGAGACCGCCGCGGCCCACGACGACGTGGTCGTCGGCATAAAAACCGCCCACTACTGGACCACCGAACCCTTCGACGACGAACATCCGCCCTGGGCTTCGGTCGATGCTTCGGTCGAAGCCGGAGAATTGTGCAAAATGCCGGTAATGGTCGATTTCTGGCCCCGTCCCCCCGAACGCTCCTATCCCGACCTCCTGCTCAAACACCTGCGACCGGGCGATATCCATACCCACGTTTTTGCGCGCCAGTTTCCAGTCATCGATGATAACGGCGCGGTCTACGACTATATGCGCGAAGCACGCAAAAAAGGCATCCACTTCGATCTCGGGCACGGAGCGGCCAGTTTTTGGTACCGCGCTGCTAAACCGGCCATCGACGATCGCTTTCCGCCCGACTCGATCAGCACCGATCTGCACATGGGCAATATTAACGGACACGTCCACTCGATGCTCGATACCATGGCCAAATGCCTGGCGATGGGCATGCCCCTGCAGGAAGTGATCTACCGTTCGACCGTCACGCCCGCCCGTGCGATTCGCCGCCCACAACTCGGCACACTGACACCTGGTTCCGAAGCCGACATCGCTGTCTTGGGTGTCCTCGAAGGCAATTTCTACTATCGCGACTGCGGCTGGGCCTGTATCGAAGCCCAGCACCGCCTCGAATGTGCGCTGACCTTGCGCGCCGGCGAAGTAGTCTGGGACCGCCACGGCATGACCTGTCCGCACTGGCAGGAAATCCCACGCGAAGAGGCCTACTGGCACCTGCCCGAACGCCAGGGGGTAAGCCCCGTCCCGCGCCTCTGGCGCACCGACGCCTGAAAGGCTCATGCAGCGCGATTTCTCTCTGGCCCTGCCCTGCGGCCTGGTATGCCTGACCGGACTCTGGCTCTACGCACCAGAGAGCCTCTCGCTCACCCAGAACGAGTTAATTCTCCTCACCCGTGCCCAGGAATTGATCGGCGGGCACGCGCTCGACCTGTACAATCCCCTTTACCTGCTGCTACTGGGATACTGGCAACAACTGGCCTCGCACCCCTGGCTGCTGCGCCTGCCCGGCCTGATTTGCGGCCTCCTGGCCCTAGTGCTGAGCACCCGGGTCCTGCGCCTGCTGATCGGCACTCATGCCGTTCCAAGCGCCCTGCTCTTATTGGCCGGCGCCCCCTTCTTCGTCGCCCAGACCCGCGCCCTCACTCCGGCGCCCCTGGCGCTGGTCGCCGCGCTCCTGTGCTCCTGGGTCTTTCTCGAGTATCTGCGCGCCGGCCAGCGGACCTGGCTCGGCGCCTGGCTCATAACTTCGATTCTCTCCTGGGGTATCCAGGCCGGTCTGATCTTCCTGATCCTGGTACAAGGCGCAACCATGCTCCTCTATCGCCGACGCTACTCAGGCTATAAAGAACGCCGTTGGTGGCTGGCGCAGATCCCAGTCGTGGCCATTTTTCTGCTGGCGTTCTGGCAACCATTCTCTCACTTTCTCAGCGTACGCCTTCCCGCATTCTCCTTCGAGCAAGCTACCGGGACAATCGACCTCTGCGCCCGCCTGAGCACCAATCTCTCCCTGCCCCAGGCCCTGCCCGGCATGCTGGTCATTATTCTCGTGGCTCTGCCCAGCCTGCGTGCCGCCGACTGGCGCAAAGATCCCCGTCACGGCTTCTTAGCCCTCAGCCTGCTGACCCCATGCCTATTCTATCTATGTACCTCGCAGAGCGAAGCACTCCTGCTCTGTGCCCTGCCCGCTCTCTCCGGTCTGGCCGCTCTGGGTCTGCGCCTCTATCCCCGCTGGGCCCGTCAGGGCCTCTGGTCCGCAGTTTCGCTGAGCTATATCTGGAGTTACTGGCACCTCTACTGATCCATCAGTCCAGACGCAGAATATCTACCCTCGTCCCATCGACATCTCTAGCGCTAAACAATCGGGGTATTTGCCACTATAAAAGTCCTATCTTAGATTTTCACCCAGATCCTTTAGGCTCTTAACTCCTTGTAAATCTTGGACGAAACGGCAACCAAAACCCAACCCCTAACTGAACTCAAGACTCTCCTGCCACAGTGTCTGCTTCAGGACCGGGTCCGCATCCAGCGCCGCCTCAACCGCCGCCGCCCCCTCGCAGCCAAAGAAATCGAACGGCTCCTGGACCAGGCTCGCACTTCGACCGATCTGCGCGAGAAACGCCGCCGCAACCGCCCGATTCCCACCTACCCCGATCCACTGCCCATCAGCAGCCACAAGGATGAGATCCTGGCCGCAATCGAGAAACACCCCGTCGTTATCGTCGCCGGCGAAACCGGCTCGGGAAAGAGCACTCAACTGCCCAAAATCTGCCTCGAAGCAGGTCGAGGTCAGGAAGCCCGTATCGCCGTCACTCAGCCGCGCCGCGTCGCCGCCCTCTCCATCGCCCGCCGCATAGCCGCAGAGTTGCAACGGCCCTACGGCCGCTATGTCGGTTGCAAAATACGCTTCCGCGACCAGACCGATCCCGAGACCTGTATCAAGGTCATGACCGACGGTATGCTGCTGGCCGAGACGCAGACCGATCACGATCTGCTCGAATACGATACCATCATCATCGACGAAGCTCATGAGCGCAGCCTCAATATCGACTTCCTGCTCGGTTATCTGCGCCTCCTTCGCCGCAAGCGACCGGAGCTCAAAATCATCATCACCTCGGCCACGATCGATACCGAAACTTTCGCCAAGGCCTTCGACGATGCGCCGATCATCGAAGTTTCAGGACGAATGTTTCCGGTCGAGGTTCGCTACTGGCCGCTGGATGAGCGGATGCAGGAACGCGGCGACTATACCTTCATAGACGCTGCGGCTGCGGCTGTTGACGATATTCTCAAAGAGTCGCGGCAAGGCGACCTGCTGGTCTTTCTACCCTCCGAACGCGATATCCGCGAAACGCGCGAAAGGCTCGCCGGACGGTCGTTGCGCGGAGTAGAGATTCTGCCTCTCTTCGGCCGCCTTTCGGCCGCCGAGCAAGAACGGGTCTTCGCACCGGGAGACCGTCAGCGCGTGGTACTGGCCACCAATATCGCCGAAACTTCGCTGACCATACCTCGAATTCGCTACGTCATCGACACTGGGCTGGCGCGCTTGTCGCGCTACAACCCGCGAACCCATACCCAGCGCCTGCCGATCGAAGCGATCTCGCAGTCGAGCGCCCGCCAGCGCGAGGGCCGCTGCGGTCGCGTCGAAAACGGGATATGTATCCGGCTCTACTCCGAACGGGACTTTCTGGCTCGCGACGAGTATACCCCACCCGAAATCCAGCGCGCCAACCTCGCCGAGGTCATCCTGCGGATGATCAACCTCAAACTCGGAGATGTCGCAACCTTTCCCTTTATCGAGCCCCCTTCAAAACAGGCCATCGCCGGCGGTTTCCAACTCCTGCGCGAACTCAACGCCCTCGACGGAGACCGCAGACTGACCCCCATAGGGCGCAGCATGGCGCGGCTACCGATCGACCCCACCGTCTCGCGGATGCTGCTCCAAGCTCGCGAAGAGCACGCCCTCAGCGAAGTACTGATCATCGCAGCAGCGATCAGCGTGCAGGATCCGCGCGAAAGACCGCTCGAAGACCAGGATGAGGCCGACCGGATTCACCGACAATTCCACGATAAAAACTCCGATTTTCTCGCCTATCTCAACATCTGGAATGCTTACCACAACCAAGTGGAAAACTCCTCGCAGAACCAGCTGCGCAAGTTCTGCAAGGCACACTACCTCTCGTACATGCGCATCCGCGAATGGCGTGATATCCACGTGCAGATCCGCGAAACTCTATCCGAAATAAGCGGCTTCCGTTTCAACGAAAAACCCGCCGACTACGATTCGATTCATCGCGCGGTGCTCACCGGGCTTCTCTCGAACATCGCCCGCAAGGAAGAAGGCAATATCTATCAAGCCGCCCGCAACCGCGAAGTGATGATCTTCCCCGGATCGGGACTCTTCCAGCGCAACGAGAAAAAGGGACGAGAAAAAGACGAACGACGCGACAAGGACAAGACGCCGGGCTGGGTGGTCGCCGGCGAAATGGTGGAGACCTCGCGGCTCTTTGCCCGGACCATTGCCCGGATCCAGCCAGAGTGGCTTGAGGAATTGGGCAGCCACCTCTGTCGCAGATCGTACGACCAGCCCTATTTTAACGCTCGTTCGAGCCGCGTACTAGTCCGCGAAAAAATCACCCTCTACGGTCTACAGGTGCTCGAACGACGCATCGGTTACAGCCGCATCAACCCCCGCGAAGCCACCGAAATCTTCATCCGCGAAGCGTTAGTCCCCGGCGCAGTACACACCCCCCACACCTTTCTCGAACGCAACACCCACCTCTGCCAAAAGCTCGAAACCTGGCAGACCCGCACCAGAGGCTCTGCTGGCGTCGATATCGAACAAGCAGCCTGCGCCTTCTACAACCGCCGCCTCGACAACGTCTCCTCGCTGCACGATCTCAACCGCTTCCTCCGCGACAGGTCCGATGAGTACCTGATCATGGAAAAAGAAGACCTGCTCGGCTCTTCTGAGGAAGATTTTGACCAGCAGGACTTTCCCGACGCGCTGGATCTCGACGGCGAGGAACTCAACCTCAGCTACGCCTACCGCCCGGGCCAAGACGAGGACGGAATTACCATCAAACTGCCCTATAAACTGGCCCACGCCGTCGACCCGGAGATACTCGAGTGGCTGGTCCCGGGACTCCTCGAGGAAAAAGTCACCACCCTGCTGCGATCACTGCCCAAATCGATCCGCAAAAAACTGGTCCCGATCCCCACCAAAGCCGCGCAAATCGCCGCTGAACTCAAACCGACCCACCCGACCTTCCTCGAATCGCTGCAGGATCATATCCGCCAGCACTACCAAATCCCGATCCAGGCCACAGACTGGACCACTGACATATTGCCCGACCATCTGCGAATGCGCATCGAAATCCAGGGGGCTGGCACAAAACCTCTGGCTGCCGGCCGCAACTTGAAAGACCTGACCCAGCTCCTGGATCAACACGACGCCTCGGCCGAGCTCGAAGTCTGGCAAGAAGCGGCGCGAAAATGGGAACGCAATGGCGTGAAAACCTGGGATTTCGGCGACTTGCCCGAGCGAATCGAAGTAGCACAGGTCGGCGGCTTACCACTCTACGGCTGGCCCGGCCTCGACCGCAATGAATCAGGCATATCGCTGCAACTATACAAAAGCCGTGCCGAGGCTGAGACTCGTTCGCGAGAAGGTTTTTTGGGGCTCAGTGCCCTGGCCCTGAGCGATGAATTGGCCTGGCTTCGACGCGAACTCAAAGAGCTGGCCCAATTTAAAACCCTCTATCAGAACAGCGTTCTGGAGCTGCGCCAACAGGCCTTTGCACACCTGGAGCGCTACCTCTTCGAACGCGAAGTCTTTCTGCCCCTGCGCCAGGAAGACTTCGCCGCAACGCTCGAGCAAGGCAAAAAACGGCTGCGCGGCCTAGCTCCGCGATTTATCTCGTTGGTCGATAGTCTGCTCAATGCCCGCCGGGCCATCCTCCTTTCTGGTAAGACCTATCGCGAACTCGAAACCGATCTGGGACGCCTGCTGCCAACCGATTTCCTCGCTCGCATCCCCTTCCAACGACTCGGCCACCTGCTTCGCTATCTCAAAGCGATCCAGGTCCGTGCCGAAAGGGCCCAAACGGACCCGCGCAAAGATGTCCAGAAAGCAGAGCTGGTTGCAGCTTATCAGAGTCAGCTGGAAAAACTCGCCACAGAGGATAATTCACCCGAACGGGAGGCTCGAATCGAAGAATTACGTTGGATGCTGGAAGAGTACCGCGTTTCGGTCTTCGCTCAGGAGTTGGGCACCGACCACCCGATTTCTCCTAAACGGCTCGACAAGAAGATTGGGCAAATCGGACAGATCCGATGATTCGCGCCCTGATCTTCGATCTCTGCGATACCGTAGTGCGCACCGCCGGCCTGCCCGGGCTGGCGAATTTGCCTGGAGCAGAAAAACATCGCGATGCTCATGTCCTGGAGCGCTGGCTCCTCGAGAGTGCGGAGTTTTACGCCTTTGAACGCGGAGAAATCAGCCCCGATCAATTCCTCCAGGCCTTCCGCAAAGGACTCGCACTCAGCGCCACTAACGACGAATTGCGCTCCGCTTTCGCAGGGCTGATCCTGCACGAGATCGAAGGAGTAGCCCCCCTGCTCTCTCAGCTGGCCACCAAGTACCCACTATACGCACTTTCCAATAATAATTTCCTACTCTGGCAGGGCGTACAACGCATCTGCAGCACCCTCGACCTTTTTGAGCAGATCTTTCTCTCGCAGGAAATTGGCCTGCTCAAGCCCGATCCGGCTGCCTTCCACTACGCGCTGAACCAGATCGGCTGCCAACCGCAGGAGGCGGTGCTGATAGACGATAATCCGCGATGCGTGACAGCAGCCGCAGAGTTGGGACTAACAACCGTCCTCTTCTGCAACGCAGCACAAACCACACGCGAACTAGCCGCAATCCTCGGCGACAAAAAACTTGACTGATTTTCGACAAATCGTATCTTTTTCATAGTATTGGATGAACATTGAGCGATACGAGAAAAAGATAAATTCGCATGGAAAGTATCGAATTTTTCGCCATGATGGTGGCTTTGCTCCTGATGTTCGGCTCGATCGGTGCCAAGATCGTCACCGCGCAATTAATCACACGGATGCAACAGCAGATCGGTCAAGTAGCAAGTGTCAAACAGGAAGTTCTGAACCGCCTCAAAGTGGCCCAGAGCCAGAAAGCGGTGGCGGATCAAAATAAAGCATATCTGATTAAGAAGAAGGCCAGACTCATCAAACGCTTCAAACGTTTCAAAAGAGACCTGAGCAAGGTCGAGCAAGAAGAGGACGCGCGCAAACAGCGCCAAGCTTTGCGCAAAGTTGAATAAGGCTCAGACCCTGGCCACCAGCCACTGATAGCACTTTTCGTATCCCACCGCCCCCTCGGTCTCCGACCCTTCGTATTCCGCTGTCCAAGCCCCGTCGTAACCAGCTTCTTTAAGGCATTTCACCACATAGTCGAGATGGATCTCCCCCGTACCCAACGCCGCGCCACGATATTTGTCGCGCGATCCCGTGCCGTCTTTCATATGGGTGTGGAAAACATGCGGCGCGAGGAGTTCATAGAAGCGGTCGATCTGGTCCAACTCGTGACCGAACCAACGATAATTCATCGTATCTAGATTGACGCCCAACCGGTCCGAGCCGACTCGCTCAATCAGACTCAACTGCCAGTCACCATCGTTGGTAGTCACGCCGTGATTGTCGAGGGCAATCCGCACGTTGGACTCCTCGAGAAAATCGGCGCAGCGCTTGAATGCATCGAGCATCATCGCGTCCCATTGGTCCTGTGGAACCTGGTCATTGCGGTTCCAGCCGCCGTCCGAGCGCACGATATCGGTACCAATGAGCGGAATGACGCGACAGCGCTGACGGTAACGCTC
>MDTE01013740.1_pt1 | contig 17350 bp, 13 predicted proteins | sample 811231 | NCBI WGS metagenome assembly MDTE01 (sample SAMN05326651, study PRJNA326480) | marine metagenome | isolation source: seawater | place: Indian Ocean: Red Sea | collected 2010
AGCATTCAATTGACCGTAACTGAATTGCCGCTCGCCAAAGATGATCGCTGTCTGGTCGGCATTCAATTGTGCCGTAACGCTGAGGCTTTCACAAATGTTCATGATGATGCCTCATCACAGAAGCGGTCGAATGATTCAATAACCGGTAACACAGAATTCATGAGCTTGTTATGCCTGGCGATATCTTGCGTGAGAGTCTCCAGGTCTTGCTCCAGCCAACGATCGGTGTCATCAAACAGAAATGGCCGGTCAGGACTTGTTTGGACCGACAATAAATCACAAACGGTCTGGTAGTACTGGCGATTGATTGAGCCCAATAGCTCACTTCCGTCGTAGTGGCCTAGAGTCTGTTTTGCTCGCAAGTCAATTGCCTGAACTGCAAAAATGGAAGCCACGGCGAGGTAATGGTGAAAAATGCCAGCCGATTTCCACGCCATGTTTGCTGCGCCCCAGCTCAGGCCGTTGATGTTTTGATTGAATTGTTCCGCATGTGTTGGGAAGTGTTCGACGATTGGATTGCCAAGATAAGTCAGCATCGGCATGATCGAATTTCCACAGATTTGCAGGCCCTTCAAACCCATGTTGACCGAGCGATCGTCATTGCCACGTAGCGACGGGCTAAGCCCATGATTGAATTCGGGTGCGACAAGGCAGGCAATTTGCACATCGAGGTGTTTGGCCAACAAACCGATGAAACGTCGCAAGTCGTCCATGGCGATCCCGACATACTGACCAAGGAAATTGCCACACTGGTAGAACTTCCCTGTATCGGGGTCAACAAGCGGATTGTCGGAAACCGAATTCATTTCCGTTTCGACGACATTTTGGATTCTCGCGATGCCTTCGATGATTGAACCGGTGTACTGGGGAAAGCATCGTAACGAATAACGGTCTTGGACGTTGTCAGATGGACAGCTTGGTCGTGCAATTCCATCGCTAAGCAAATCGCGCATGAGCGCCGCGCACCATCCCTGTCCTGGGTGCGGTTTGCTTTTGTGAACAAATGCCTGGAAGGGATCCAGATCAACTTGCAGGGCACGCATTAAAATCGACTGAACGACAAAACTGATGGCCATCGATTGCCGGACAGAGATCGTTGCGTTGGCAGCAATCGCAGCGGAAAACGAAGTGCCATTGACCAACGCCAGGCCTTCTTTTGCACGTAATTCAAGCGGAGCCAGTTTCAGACGTTCGAGTACCGTTTGTGCATCGCAGACTTCGCCATTCATTCGAATCTTGGCTTTACCACAGTTACCTGTGACCGCACGTGCGATCGTAGCTAATGGTACCAGGTCACCGCTGGCACCAATCGAACCGTATTCGCGTACGACCGGGACTGCATTGGCCTGCAAGTATTCGACAAGTCGTTCGATAACTTCCAGGCGGATTCCGGATTTGCCCTGTAACAAAACGTTGGCCCTGAGCAGCATCGCACCACGCGTATGGCATGTGTCGAGTTCAGGTCCAGTCCCTGCTGCCAGGAAACTCAGCAAGTTGGCTTGCAAGGCGGCTGCGTCGTGGCAATCAATGCGATTGTTGGACATCCCGCCGAATCCAGTGGTAACTCCATAGACGACTTGCTGATCCGTGATAGCGTTGGTCACAGCTTCGACGGACGCAGCGATTCGGTCCGCAGTGTCGCCATCGAGTGCGATCGACAAACGGTCAGTGCCGTTTACCCATTCGTCAAATTCACCGAGGGTCAGGGGGGCGCCCCGCAGTCCACGGTCCCGTTCAAGCGTTACATCGCTAATATTTGTTCGAAGCATCTGGTATCTTTGGAGTCGCTTCAATCGAATGAATCAAGTGTATTGCCCAGACTCTTTAGTTTAGTTGCGAAAGGAATGTCCGGCGTGGGTTTGTCAAAAACGTGCAACTCGGTTTGGGCATTTATTGGTTGTGTCTGTCTTTCACCATTATTGAGCAGCAGCTTGAGCTGCAAAGTGCAGTCTGTTCAAGAAAAAGGCTCGAAATCTCCGATTGCCGTGAACGTGCTTTCATTGACCAAAGTGGAAAATACGCTGAAATCGGTGACATACTTTGGCACATTAGAACCAAATCGAAGTCGGACACTAGGGTTCACAGTGTCCGGGAAAATAAAGACTATCGCAAAGCGTGGTCAAAAGGCCGGACCCGATGAACTGCTGGTGGCGCTGGAGGGTAGTGATTTTGAAGAGCAAAAGAAATCGCTGCAGACCCGACTTTCCCAAGCCCAGAGCCGGCAACAATTCCAGCAACTCCAACAACAGTTGTCCGTTCTTGATGAACAGATTCAGACCAGACGGTTGCTGGCACCGTTCGACTGTGTGGTAGATGATGTGCTTGCATTTGAAAACAGCCTGGTTCGCGCTCAGTCACCTGTCTTGCGGATCCTGGATACCACGAAACCCAGAATCAAAATCAACCTGCCCAGAAGAGTGTCAGAACGAATTCAAGCTGACCTCGAAGTGTATTTTGTGATTGACGATGAATTGGTCATTGGAAATCTCGTGGAGAGGTCCCAGACTGAGCAGGCAGGCAGCGTGTTCTGCTGGTTTGCCTTGAAACAAGACCTGGCAAACACAAGCTACAAATTCGGGCAAATCGTCGAAGCGAGGTTCAATATTCGGACTGGAAAGTCGGGATTCTGGGTCCCGCTAAGTGCGCTTGACCGCAGCGGTGAAGGGGTCTGGTCCCTGCTTCTGGTTGAAACTAGCAACGGCGCAAGTATCGTTTCACGCAGGCTCGTGACGATCGGTCAGTTGACCGACAAACAAGCCCTGATAGACGGTAATGTCTCGCAAGGCGCGCTAGCAGTTGCAGATGGAATCCACCGCGTGGTACCGGGGCAGGTAGTCGAGCCTCGACTTGTCAAGAATGAAAGCGAAGCTGCGGACAGGAAACCCGCCAAGTGATTACGCGATATCTCTACCAAAATCCGCGAATCGTCTGGCTCATCGTTGCGACAATGCTGATTGCTGGTGTATCCAGTCTGGCAGTAATGCCAAGACTGGAAGATCCTGTCTTGAAACGGCGAGTTGCGGTCATCACAGCCTCGCTTCATGGTGCCTCACCAGCCGAAATCGAGTCTTCGGTAACCATCCCAATCGAACAATGGTTGAACGAGTTTTCGGAAATCAAACAGGTCCGTTCCAACACCCGCGCAAATTTTGCGAGCGTTGTCGTTGAACTCAAAGATCGCATCAATGATCCCGTCAACGTCTGGTCATCCATCAAGAGCAAGTTGCGTGACAACGCCGGTCAGCTTCCCGAAGGTAGTTCGGAACCCGAGTTGACGATCTTTCCGCTCAAAGCATTCGCTGCAATTCTCGCGATTATTCCGAATTCTGATGGCGTCAATCAACCGTTTCAACACCGCCGACTTGCCCGGGAGCTTCGCCAGAGGATTCTGGACCTTGATGCAACCGAATCGGTTGCACTCTACGGTGACTGGGGAGAGGAGATCGCCGTTAGCGTTAATCCGGAGTCGCTCGCGTCCCTGGGGACCTCGGTCGGCGCGATTGCACAACAAATAGCCGAAAGCCAGACAGTCCCTGCAGGCGACGCCGATCACGAAGGTATGCAAATCATGGTCGAGGTTCGGGAGCCGGACCAGTTAGCCGAACAAATCGAAAATATACCGATTCGATCGTCGGGGAGTTCAGAGTCGATTCGGTTGGCAGAATTTGCGCGCGTCGCCAAGAATCCAACTACTCCGCAATCGACGGCCGTGATCGTCAATGGGAAAGATTCCATTGCCTTGGGCGTTATGGTCAATAACGACGCGCGCGTTGACATTTGGGATGAAGCGCTTGCTCAAGTCGTCAGTCGATTCGAGACCGAGTCCACAGGTGAATATGCCGTCGTTCCGCTATTCAAACAAAGTGACTTGATTCATCAGAGAATGGTCAACCTGATGGGGAGTCTGGCCATCAGCACGGGAGCTTTGGTGGTGATTGTCGCGTTGATGATGGGTTGGCGATGCATGATTGTCATTGCCGTGTCATTGCCGTTGTCTGCGTGTGCTGTTGTTTGTGGGCTGCGGCTGTTATCAATTCCGATCCATCAAATGTCGATTACGGGTTTGATTGTGGCGCTCGGATTGTTAATTGACAACGCAGTTGTCATCGTTGAAGAGGTGCGCGCCAGGCTCTTTGCTGGTAAAAAGCCGCTCGTCGCCATGCTGAGCGCGGTTCGACAATTGAGAATGCCTTTGATGGGCTCGACAGTGACAACCATTCTGGCTTTCGTCCCCATTGCGACGATGCCCGGACCGTCTGGCGAGTTTGTAGGTTCGCTCGCGGTCAGTGTTATCCTTGCCATTGCGTCGTCCCTCGTGTTGGCGATCACTATTATTCCACCACTCGTCATCGGCTTGGGCGTGAACGTTCGTCAGCAAAGCCTGATCGAGTATGGGATTCGCTTTAGCCCATTCGTAAAGTTCTATCGACGCACGTTGCAAACGACGTTTCGCTGGCCGATGCTGGGTGTTCTCCTGGGAGTAGCTTTGCCGCTGGCTGGCTTGTACTGTGCACAAAGGCTCGAAAAAGAGTTCTTTCCCGCTTCCGATCGCGCGCAGATTCAGGTTGAACTCGAACTGTCAGTCTCCGCAACACTAGAGTCAGTTCGGGGTGTGACGGATCAGGTCGTTCCGATTATTGCTGCGGATGAGCGCGTTGAGAACCAATATTGGTTTCTTGGCGAAAGCGCCCCGACCTTCTTTTACAACGTTGTTCCGTCGAGACGAAACAGCCCTTACTACGCGCAGGCGTTTATCGACGTAAAACCAGACTCGGACATCAATGGATTGGTGAATAGACTGCAGGCCAAACTTGATGCTTCGATCTTGAACGCACGTGTCCTGGTTCGAAAACTTGCACAGGGACCGCCTTTTGACGCTCCGGTAGAAGTCAGGGTTTTTGGGGATGACCTGGGACAGTTGAAAAAACTGGGGAATCAAATTCGTGCGATGATGTCAGAAAACGAATATGTAACCCACACTCGCTCCGACTTGGGAAGTACGATCCCCAAGCTGTCGCTGGATGTGAATGAAGGCCTGCTGCAACAAACACGACTTACTCAAAAAGAACTATCCAAGTTTCTCTACGTGAATTTAATGGGGGCCAGAGCCGGAACGTTCTTCGACCGAGGTGTCCAGGTTCCGGTTCATGTTCGAGTCGACCACTCGAACAGGCGAATTATTGAGTCTCTTGCGGCGATAGAAATCAGGTCGTCCAACCAGGCAATCCCTGCCGGGCGCGGTCTTCACGGCAATGATGCAGCGAATAAGGGATTCAAGCCAACCGGCAGCGGTTATTTGCTGGGAAGTCTGGGAGAATTTCAACTCGTGTCCGACGTCGGAGCCATCACTCGAATCGGTGGCCAACGAGTGAACGAAGTCAAAGCGTACTTGAAGGCCGGTGTACTCCCGTCCGAAGTGACGGATGGCATTCGGGAAACGTTGCAACAATCGGAACTTGGATTGACAGGGCAAAATCGGATCGAGTTTGGCGGCGAGACAGAAAAACGAACTCAAGCGATTGAGACATTGGTCGCCAATGGAGTGGTATTGTTTTCGATCATGTTGCTCACGCTGGTTACGGTTTTGGGGTCGTTCCGCTCCGCGTTTGTGATTGCTTCGGTTGGTGGTCTGGTGGTGGGGATGGGCCCGCTCGCGTTGTACGTATTCGGGTACCCGTTTGGATTCATGGCGATCGTAGGGACGATGGGTTTGGTGGGCATTGCCATCAATGACTCGATCGTCGTATTGGCTGCAATCAATGTTAACGACAAGCGGAGGCAGACGCGGCTGGCAGGTGACGTGGGAGAAAATGCGTCGCTCACCGCTGCGGCGGTGTCGTGCGACGCTGAGCCAGAACAACCTCAGGAACTTGAAGATGTTGTAATCGGATGTACGCGCCACATCCTGACCACCACGCTGACGACGATGATCGGTTTTCTACCTTTGGTCATTTACGGCGGGCAGTTTTGGCCACCCCTCGCCATTGTGATCTCGGCCGGAGTCGGCGGAGCCACTTTGATGGCGCTTTATTTTGCCCCTGCAGTCGACCTGTTACTGAAAGGCAAGAGCCGAGTTGCTTGAGAGTTGTTGACCGCCTGATCGCGAAGCATAATTTGCCCCAGAAACTATCCTGGGCAGCTTCGGACAGGGAACCGCATGAGTTCTTGATGCGATGGCAGGCGGTCGATGAAGGTATTGAGTGTGGGGTAAGTGCGCGCAAACAGCTTCTCGACGGACGTTCAACGCCGTTCACTACAGCCACCGCAACGAATCAGGGTCGGACGCAATCTGTTGAGTATGAAGTAACCGAATGCCCTTTGGTGGCACAGGGTGGATCGGCTAGGTACGAGCGGCAAGGCCTTCAGCCACGTTCAAGTTCCATCGTGGAAATGGATCTTGAAAACGCTGCCAGGCTTCGATTCCTGCCGAGAATTCCCGGTCTGTTAGCAAGCACTCCTGGAGCGAATCGTAGATGCCGGTTTCATCCATGCCGATGCCGATGAAGACTAGTTCTTGCCGGCAATCACCAACCTCTGGATGCCATTTTCGCTCTAGTTCGGTTTGAAAACTGGAAGAATCCGGCCAGTGTTCACGCGGAACAGCCGCCCACCAGAAGCCGCCGAAATCCAGCCGCGCCACACGGCCTGCCTGTGACCAGAGGCCGATTTTGCCCAGTCGACTTGCAAGCCAAAAAAAACCCTTACTTCTCAACACGCCATCCCAGTCATGGTTGAGACGATCGTAGAAACGCTGTGGATGAAATGGACGCCTGGCTCGATAGACAAAGCTGTTTACGCCGTACTCTTCCTCTTCGCTGGCTCCATCGCCGCGCAGTGTCAGTTGCCATCCCTTGCTCTGTTTAGCGATTTCGAAGTCGAAGCGTCCAGTGCCCATGATCCGTGATGGCTCGATCTGACCAAACGATGCACGCAGTTTGAGAGCGTGAGGATTCAATTGTTCAATAAAGCCATTGACTGTCGCCAGCATATCTTCGTCAATCAGGTCCGTTTTGTTCAACACTACGACGTTTGCAAATTCGACTTGTTCGGTCAGAAGATCGGCGACCGTTCGCGGGTCGTCTTCCGTTGCCGCCTGATCGATGCTCTTCAAATCTGTGCCGATTCGAAGGTCTTCCAGGAAATTGGCCGCGTCAACCACGGTGACCATCGTGTCCAACTCGGCGATTTCCGAGAGCGGGGTTCCGTCGCCAATCGCGAACGTAAATGTATCCGCGACGGGAGCAGGCTCCGAGATACCTGTCGATTCGATCAGCAGATAGTCAAAACGGCCCTCCCTGGCCAATGCTGCCACCTCCACAAGCAGATCCTCGCGCAGGGTGCAGCAGATGCATCCGTTCGTCATCTCCACCAGTTTCTCTTCCGTTCGACTCAAGTCCGCTTCGCCGCCAACGATAAGTTGAGCATCGATGTTGACCTCGCTCATGTCATTGACGATCACGGCGACGCGCAAGCCAGCTCGATTGGCCAGCACGTGATTGAGGAGCGTGGTCTTGCCTGCTCCAAGGAATCCAGACAGCACGGTGACGGGTAGTTTGTTCATTGCGGACCCGCTGGGATAGTGTATCGCTTGAGCGTCTGTGTTAGCGGTTGATCCAGCTGCTCCCAACCCTGCCGGCTGAGAAATCGCCATGCGGCCGCCGTCTTCTCGGCCCGGACGAACGGCCGTAGCCAGTTCGCCACGCATTCACGGCGATAGGCGAGGCCTACGGTGCTACGTACCCACGACTCATAGTTGGCGATCCAGAGCAGCGTTGATTTCCAGAGTTGGCGAGCCCGCTGCCATTGCGATTTACCTTGTGGCCGAGCAAAGACCGGTAGTTCGTCAGGCCAGTGTATCGCCAGTGAGAGCGCCTCGACGGGAGCCCATTCCGGACAGAAGTCAAAACGGTCGAGATAAAGACCTCCGAGCTCACGGAGTCCGAAGAACATGCCGAAACCCCACAGTGACACATGTAACTGATCTTGATCCAGTCGATAACATGTGGACGGATCGTCAGTGCAACGTTCACGATGGCGTTCAAAGCCAAAATCTACCAACAGATTCCCATCCGGATGCTCCACATCTCTTCCCCAACACCAGACCTGTTGTTCCATCAGCCTGCCGCCAAATCTGCGAATGGGCTGAGGCATGCACCATCCCTGTCCGGTGCGTGCTGGTGTGGGGGGGTGATGTCTTGCCGAAGCGGATTCAGCCATGAGGTTGATTCCCAGGCGTGTTGCATGGTGGGATGAACGCCTGGGACTGCTCGGCGATCGCGATGCCGAGAAGTCGCCACGCAAGCGCCATCTCCTCTGCCGGTATGATTGGTCGCTGGCCATTGTCCCACTTGACCAACGTCGATCGGCGGTACTCGATTCCCAAACGCTCTACGATGTTTACTTCGTAGGTTCGTATCCAATCGATGAAATCCAAGGCCAGGGACACACAGCACGTCCGCTGTGACTCGGCTGGCACGTTCAAATCTGGCAAGTCGGCCTCGGACCAGGGGGGGTGTTCCAGCGTCGCGTGCTTCGTATATCTCGGCCGGAACTCGTATCTGGGCAGGAAGACGCCACCGCACCGTTGATCTCCGTAGAACGCACCAAATCCACGCAGCACGACACACCGTCCACGCGGCAATTGCAGGGTGTACACGCTGGAACAGCCGTCGCGTTCGGCAGGCGGCTTGATGCACACGAAGCCGTTCTGGAGCAGCCAATTGCCTTCAGGTCGCAGAATGTCGCGTCCCCAGCACCACACCTGTTGGCTCAACAGACCCACCGCATGTTCGATGCGATCACCTTCCGTACTTTGCTGATCAATTGTTTGAAGTGGCACCGACATCTTAATCAGCCTGGACCGTTACGGCTGTCGCAATGTTTGCCAACAACCAGGACGACGCCGCGAACAACTGTAACCAATCGCCACCGGAGTCGATTCCGTAAGTCAGGACGCTGGCAATCCAGCACACGCTAGCAACTGTCTGTCCGAGCCATTCGATTCGCAGCACCCTTTCGAGCCGAGTTGGAACCGCGCCGGACGGTATCCCCGTATTCGCTGCCTTGCTCATCGATTGTGGCTCGCGCGGAGTCGCGGCGGGTGCCCACTCGTTGTTTCCAGTCAACATACTGCGCACTCCTCCCCACAGCAGGAGAGATCGTCCAGATACATGCCCCATTGGCGATAATTTTCTAGTTCATCTGCCGGCAGCCCTAGCGAGGTGGCAATTGCTTTTGCGACGACGGCGAACCGTTGGCGATACTTGTAGATAAAGCAAAAGACGTGATTGGCATGACGAACAGCGGGACCACAGAGAAACACGCCCGGTACGCTGGTCGACTCATCGTGTTCGCTCAAGAGCGGAAAGCCATCGTCGCGCCGTTCGAACAAATCCGCGACCAGCTTGTGACTTCCTGCAAATCCACCTGCCATCAGTGGCGGCACGCGGGATTGAAAACGCCGTCCGTCCTGCGTTTTGGCTTCATACATGTTGTCTGCGTGAGCAACGGAGGTGATCGGCGTTTGCGGAAATAACTCCACGTGCTCCTTAAACCAATCTACGCGCATTCGTTCCTGCGAATATGTAGACAACGCGACACTGGGATCGGAACTTTCGTCCTTCCACGGGCAGCCTTTGTCGAACAACCGTACCCGTTTGTCGCAATACGACAGATGATATGCTGCGTCGACACCACTCTCGTAGCCACCGACAATGATGAAGTCGTCTCCATCAAGTTCTTCATAGCTGGCAATTGTCGCAGTGTGCCGACAGAGTTCACTGCCAACAAACCGATTCAAATGCGGGTATTGGAACTCACCGGCGGCCCAAATAACGTGCCGGGTTCGCAAGGTGTCGTCAGCCGTATCGACGCGAAAGTCGTCGCCGACTTTCGTTATCCGCTTGACGTCGATCTTCTCTTGTATTGGTAACTCAAAAAGCTCCGCGACTCCCCGCAGGAAGGCTGCATATTCCTGGCCCGTTGGATGCTCAACTTCCAGGCTGAATGCAGGCGAAACACCGATCGCGATCGAGTTCAAATCGAGCATGCCAATCGAATTGCTCGGAAATGAGGGAGTGATGAATCGAGTTTCGGCCGGCCATGAGGCGAACGACGCTCCTACCGTGTGCCGCTCGAGCACGATGAAGTTCTCAATGCCCGCATGCCGGAGGGCGACCGCAACTCCCACGCCCGCGGCGCCACCGCCGACGACAACGGCGTCATAGATCTTGGCATTTGTTGCGGTCTCCATCAGACAATATCCTCGATTTCGGGTTCGATTAACGGTAATGGATCTTCCAAATCCGACCAGACATCAGGGCTCTGCACGAACTCGTGATCGGTCAACAAACAGTGATCCAGGATGTTCTCGATGCGCTGCTGATCCAGTCCGTGCCCAATGAACACCAATTCCTGACGGCGATCGCCATACTCACCGAAGAAATTGGAGCGGATTTCCGCAATCAGTTCCTGGTCGTCCGGCCATTCCTCCAAAGGAGCTGCCGCCCACCAGAATCCAGTCGGATTCATGCGTATAGAACAACCCGCCTGCGACCAGTCGTATGCCCAGTCATGGCGAGATGCGATCCACATCAAACCCTTGCTGCGAAGTACACCGCAGAACAAGCCGTCATCGAGATCGCCACCGAGGGCGTCATTCAGTCGTTTCGGGTGGAAGGGACGGTGGCGGCGATAGGCAAAGCTGGAGATACCGTACTCATCCGTTTCAGTTGTCTCTTGGCCCCTTGGCACCGTCAGCCACTCCGGCATTTCTTCTGCCTCGACCAACTGAAAGCGTTTTGTGCCCAGAATTGAGGAAAGCGGAACACAGCTTTCCCTCGCGTGCACGATCTCGGCATTTGGATTGAGTCTCCGAATGATTTGGTCGAGTTGCTCCAGGTCGTATGGCGAAATGAGATCCGTTTTATTGATGACGATCACATTTGCGAACTCAACCTGGTCGACCAGCAAATCAACAATGTTGCGATCGTCCTCGTCGTCCAGCCCCATCCGTCGATCAGTCAGGTCATCCCACGAGCCGAAATCGTCGATGAAGGATCCGGCATCGACGACAGTCACCATCGTGTCCAATTCGGCGATTTGCGACAGACTATTTCCTTCTTCATCTTCGAAAGTGAATGTCTCGGCGACGGGCATCGGTTCGCTGATTCCTGTCGATTCGATGAGCAGGTAATCGAACCTGTCCGCACCAGCCAGCTTTGCGACTTCGACGAGCAGATCCTCACGTAACGTGCAGCAAATGCAACCGTTCGTCATCTCGACAAGTTGTTCTTCCGTTCGAGATAGATCCGCACCGCCGTCGCGTACCAGGTTCGCGTCAATGTTGACCTCGCTCATGTCATTGACGATCACGGCGACACGCATATTTTCGCGGTTCGCCAGAATATGATTCAGCAGTGTCGTCTTGCCAGCTCCGAGGAAGCCGCTCAGCACCGTGACCGGCAGGCGGGGCCGACTCGGTGGTGATCCAGTCGTGTTCATGGGTAACTCCAGCAGTTCGGTCAATGACAGGAAAAGGGCCTGCTTGGGAATAGGTGGTTCCGGCATGGGCGTTGGCTGGCAATCGCTCAGCCCCCTCTCAGGTGTCTGTTATGCAACCAGAATACACATGCAAATTGATTGCAACAAGGGTGTGGGGTTGAATCCGTGGATGGGGTTCTGGAATAGCTCGCCTGGTCGTGACTGACCGTTCGCGAGCTGTTCAAGCGGTGAGCAGTATTTGAGAGGCGGTAAAAAAACGGCCGTTGGTGCGCGACATGGATGGTGAGGGTTCCGGGGCGATCCGATGGAAATCTGAACCGTCACCAGAAATGTCTTCGTGCCGCGGGTGCGTGTTATTGCGCAATGACTTTGTTTGCCAAGGGTCGCAAGAGCAGGCCGTGCGTGATCAGGTGTGGGGCGCTGGCCTCACAGAAATAGCAGGGCGAAGCCATGAAACGTTTGCCACTTTCCGAAAAACTGCCACGTTCCGAAAAACTGCCACGTTCCGAAAAACACTGGGCAGAAGAGGGAATGATTGAGGCGTCCGGGCCGTGTACGTCTGACCGTGGCTCATGATCCATCCCTGGATGCCGACTCGGTAGCACTGCGCAACTCCGCGACGAATCGTCATGAGACCCCGCGGATCGATCAGTGACTAGCCGCGTCTATGAGCGGTTTCCTCTTCATGCAATCAGCTCCTTGACAACGCGCGGCTGAGTTACGCCGGTCAGCTTCTCCTCCAGCCCATTGCGGTAGAAAGCAAGCTTGCGGTAATCAAGCCCAAGCTGATTCAAGATCGTCGCGTGCCAGTCTTCCACACTGACTTTGTTGTCGGCAGCTGAGTATCCAATTTCGTCGGTTGTGCCGTGGGTTACGCCCCCTTTAATGCCACCGCCAGCCAACCAGCTGACCATGGAGTTCTTATTGTGGTCGCGACCATTCTTGCCTTGAGCGATAGGTAGTCGACCAAATTCGCCGCCCCAAACAAGGAGCGTGCTGTCTAACAATCCACGTTGCTTCAGGTCCTTGATCAGCGCTGCGATGGGCTGGTCAGTTTGGTTGCAAATGCTCTTCAAACCGCCAATCAAGTTGCCATGGTTGTCCCACGGTTGGAAATTGACAAACAACTGCACGAAACGGACGCCGCGTTCGACCAGTCGCCGAGCGATCAGACAACGACGACCGTACGAATTGGTTGGGCTCTGGCCCACGCCATAGTTGCGTAGTGTGTCGCTGGTCTCTTGTGACAAGTCGAGGGCATTGGATGCGGCCAGCTGCATACGAGCGGCAAGTTCATAGCTGGCAATCCTGGCCCCCAACTCAGGCCTGCTCGAGCGTTGTTTCTGGTGCAACCGATCCAGCTGACCGATGAGATTGCGTTCCAGAGCAGTGATGCTTTGCGGTTCTTCGAACTCCTGTTTCAGGTCGAGTACCGGTGAGCCGCTCGCTCGAAATCGAGTACCCTGGTAGACCGGCGGCAGGAATCCCGCCTGCCAATTCTGAGTTCGATTAACCGGCAAGCCACCAGGATCCGCCAGCACAACGTACGACGGCAAGCTTTGATTGACGGTCCCCAATCCGTAACTGACCCAGGCACCCAGTGTTGGCAGGCCGGGCAGTTCTTGACCCGAGTGGATCTTGAAAAGTGCCGGCTCGTGCGTAAGGTTGGTCGTGAACATCGAGCGGATCAACGCGATGTCATCAGCGCAGGTCGCCAGCTGCGGCATTAATTCCGACATCCACATGCCCGAGTGTCCATGCTGGGCAAACTTGAACGGCGTCTTCATTAGCGCGCCAGCGTTACCGGGACTCTCCACTTCCCCAGCGATCTTTTCAAAGAAGGACTTGCCGTGCTGCTTGTCCAAGTCCGGCTTGGGATCGAACAGATCCATTTGACTGGGACCACCATTCATAAACAGGTGGATCACTGATCTGGCGGGTGCCGTAAAGTGGCTGGGCCGCGGCTTCAGATCGTAAATATGCCTTTCCAGATTCTTGTGCTCTTCAGCATAGAGATCTTCGGCCAATGTCGCCGCCAGCGCAGCGCCCAAAATGCCACCACTGGTGTGCTGAAAAAAGCTGCGACGCGAAATCATCTCCCGACGCGTAGACAAAGGAGTGCCTGGCACCGCGTTCGCTGCGTTGAGGTTAACTGTGCTCATCAGTTGCATTGGCGTTGTTGGCGCAAACCAGCAAGAGCCTCACCCTTCCAGTAGTTAGTCGATATACAAAAAGCTGGCCGAGTTCATCATCGCGTGACAAATATTCTGCAACGCTCGATCGGCAGCCTCTTGTTGATCCGGATCACCGCGACGCACCACTAACTGCGGGAGTTGGCCTCGACTGCCGTCGTCCCAGTCTCGCCAATAGACTTCGCCGTCTTCATCCGCGATCAACACGAAGGCAATCTTGCCGTTTTGCCGAGCCTGGTTCAGATTCTTCAAATCCGCCTTGCTGGCCTCAGTACTGATCGCATACGTGCCGACTTTGTGAGCGCCCGCGTCGACGATGCGCCCAAACGATTCCAACGTGATCCGTTGTGCATGGCGCGTTTGTTGGTAGCCGTTCCACGTCAGGTTGGACAGACCAGGTGTAATCAGGGCCGCGCTTTGACGAATGGGAGCACTGTTCAATACGCCCAGCTTCAAACGAGCCGAACGCCACTCCGCGGGTTCTAGCTTGCTCACATCGAATTCGATTAAACCGTAGCGAAGCTCCTTCTTCGCGGACCAGACGGAGACCAGATCCTTTTCCCAGACCTTGTTGGGAGTGCTCTTTCGCGCCCAAAGTTGGAGGTTTGCGTTCACGACAACTTGCTTGCCGCCTAGCTTCTTCATCCAGTCACGCTTCAGTGTTTCGTACCCTCGGCTTGCGACTCCTAATTCGTTCGCATTTGGTGCGCGACCGACTGCCAGCCAATAGATGCGTTTGATTTGGTCCAGCGGATTTGCACCAGCTTCGCGGCGAATACGCTCGGCAAAGAACCTGGAGAGTTCATGCACACGGTGGTTGTTCAATAAATGCAGCGCCTGCGGGGCGACGATCGACGCCCCGCGATCGATACAGTTGGGGTTCATCTGCGGTACATCGAAATTGTCGAGGATGGTCAGCGGTGTCGTTCGCCGTGACAGCACATAGATCGTTCGTCGCCATGTGTCCTCTTGTCCCATCGCAACAACCAGCCCGTCATCGCGAGCATTCACATTGTCGGCCGGACCATAAGGCCGCTCATTCAGTCGCCCTGAAAGAGCGAGCAGGGAATCTCGCAGTACTTCCCCTTCCATACGTCGCATGGGCATACGGCTGAACAGGTCATTGGCGATATCCTGTTTCAGCAACGACTCATCCAGCTGCGAACTCTGTTGGTACGTGCGCGACAGCATCATCAGCCGATGCATTTCTTTGATCGACCAATCGCGTCGCATAAACTCGACCGCCAACCAGTCGAGCAGTTGTGGGTGACTGGGACGCATGCCCGCTTTGCCGAAGTTGTCGAGTGTACGAACAAGCCCATGACCAAAGTGGTGTTTCCAGATGCGATTGACAAACACCCGGGCAGTCAGCGGCTGATCCTTCTGGGTCAACCAACGGGCGAAGGTCAGCCGGCGTCCAGTTGCACCCGGATACGGCGGTTGGACGACGAAGGGCGTTTTCCCGTCAGTCAGCACAGAGGGGACACCAGGGCCAACCAGCCGGCCCGGCGTAAGGTAGTTGCCTCGTTTGAGAATATACGTCGGTGTCGGTTCGCCACGATCCCAAAGCGCTCGCACTTGGGGTGCAGGGCGTCGTCGCTTGTTAATCGCCGCGATTTGTTCCTTGGCGGCCTTGTCTGTGATCTTCTTCGCCTCCTGTTGAGCCTTCACCGCCTCAACTTCAGCGTTGGACTTTTTCTCGTCGGCTTCCCATTCGCTGCGTTCACGATGCGCGACATAGGGAAGATACCGTTTGGCTTTCGGTTCCAGCCAATCATGTTCGTCCCAGGCACCTTTGAATACGGCGGCCAGGCGATAGTAGTCACGTTGGGGAATCGGATCGAATTTGTGTGAGTGGCATCGTGCACAGCGGACGGTGAGTCCCATTACCGAGGATGTGAGCACTTCGATTTCGTCATCAATGATCTCGAGCCGATCCGGTACGAAGGCCGTGATGCCGGCATAGGTACTGTCTGGCGCCATGCGGAGGAAGCCCGTGGCCACGATGTTGTCGTAGACGTCGTCGCTGATTTGTTTCGCGCGGCGATAATCGGCAAGCTCGTCGCCGGCAATTTGTTCAACGAGAAAACGACTGTATGGCTTGTCGGAGTTGAAAGCGCGAATCACATAATCGCGATAGCGATACGCTTCCGGGCGAACCCGGTCGGCATGCTGTCCGCCCTCGGAATCGGAGTAGCCAGCAATGTCGAGCCAGTAACGCCCCCATCGCTCTCCATAACGGGGCGAAGCTAACAATCGATCAATCAGCCTTGCGTAAGCGCCAGGTTGCTCGTCAGCCAGGAACTCGCGAACTGATTGCGGTGAAGGCGGAAGCCCGGTTAAGTCAAAAGTGGCTCGGCGGATCATGGTGAGCCGGCTGGCGCGAGGTGCGAACGCCATGCCCTTCCTTTGCAAGCGACGCAGCACGAAGCCATCGATGGCGTTGTAAACTTGCAGGTGTGAAACGAGGGGAACTGAAGCCGCTTGTGGCTTTTGAAATGACCAGAATTGACGATCCGAATCGATTACCAGTGGATCGTCCGTTTCAGTTGCGATGTCGGGACGAACGTCTTCCACGTAAGCGCCATCGGCAATCCACCTGGTTACCGTAGCAATCTCCAACTTCTCCATCGGTTTGACGCTAACCGCAGCCAGCCGACTCTTGGGTGGCATTTGCCCCGCGTGAACGCGTTTGAGCAGTAGGCTCTCGGCCGGCTTGCCGACGACCATGGCCGGACCCGCCTTGCCGCCTTTGAGAATGGACGCCTTGGACCGTAAATCGAGTCCGCCGGACTTCTCTTGTCGCCCATGACAAACCGTGCAACGCAACCGCAGAATCTGCAGCACGTCGTGCTGATTGATTCGTTTGACTACTTTCTTGGCAACGGTAGCAAACCGCGCCCCACTGAGAACCCAGCGTTGGATTAGCTTGACTTGATCAGCCGACAGCTGCTTGCTTCCTTGTGGCGGCATCCTCGCTTCATGGATGACTTCGTAAAGCAAGCTCTCCTGGGGATTCTTGCCGTCGATGATCTGTCCCGATTCGCCGCCGCGAAGGATAGCCGCCGGAGTCCGCAAATCGAGCTCCGCGCGCGGAGTTGTCCCGTGACACTTCACGCAATGTTGCACGAAGATCGGTCGAATGTGCCTGGCGTAGGTGACCTCTTGGGCGCTGGCAGTCGAGACCAGGAGGAGTCCGGCGAATGCGCACAAGAATACGGCATTGTGAAAGCGGTTCATAGCACTACCAGCATACCACAAAACGTCTCATGCAAGCACGACGCGATCCTTACCGTGGAGGGGCTGGTGATCAGTATCGCGGTCACGGCTGTCCACGGAAACACGGAGCCGCACAAGCCCTGCTCGAAGCGAATGTCCCAATTGGCGCAGCGCGTTACTTGCGAATCTTCAACCCGTCTTGGATCGCGATGTTGCGGGGGACGAGCAGGCCGTTGGGAGCTGAGCTCAGCCAGTTGGGCAGGTTGTCGAAATAGAACTCGCGTGGCTGGAATCCGTTGGTTGGATGGCCGTAGCGCAACGGCTCACGAGTCGAACATCCGTACTTGATTTGACACCGCCGTTGACTTTGACACCGCCGTTGACAAGGAACGATTGGATTCGCAGTGGAGCTCCCATTATGATTACCTGGGCCGACC